>Ga0209172_10000691_pt1 | contig 87669 bp, 81 predicted proteins | sample LarsenN4metaG_FD_184113 | JGI IMG/M metagenome (GOLD analysis project Ga0209172, IMG submission 184113) | Hot spring sediment bacterial and archeal communities from British Columbia, Canada, to study Microbial Dark Matter (Phase II) - Larsen... ... | reverse complement strand
GATCATACGGCCCGTATCTATCACATTGTACTCAATCAGGCCGACCCACTCGCTCGCGAATTGAGCGCAGCCCTGGCTGCTCTATTGGCCCAAGAGCACATTGCCATTACTTTGGGCCAAACTTAGGTACATAGGCATCAGAGATTTCTCCCTTCGGTCGAAATGACATGCCTGAGCAGTTACAAATTTTGTTTAGTATACCACACAACCTCAACTTATGGGCAGCCGCGCCGCCAGGTAATCGGTGTAGCCGCCCAGGTACTCCACCAACGCGCCCTGGTTGGGATCAAGCTCAACTACCCGATCAACCACCTTGTCCAAAAAATAGCGATCGTGTGAGATAACTAAAACTGTCCCGTTAAACTCATCCAGCGCTTGCTCAAGTGCTTCGGCGGATTGAATATCCAGATTGTTAGTCGGCTCGTCTAGCAGCAAAAAGTTGGGCTGTTGCAGCATCAGCAAAGCAATCTGCAAGCGGCTCCGCTCGCCGCCGCTGAGGCTGCCGACAGTTTGGTTCTTGGCCTGTTGGTATGGAAACAGAAATTTACCAAGAAAAGCCACCGCCTCATCTTCATACATGGCTTTGACCTGGCGCACCGTCTCGACCAGGTTTTTCTCGTAGGCCAGGCTTTGATGCTCCTGGGTGTAAACGCCCATTTTGACGCTGGGGCCGATTTTGATCACCCCCGCTGTTGGCGTTTCTTCACTCGTGATGCAGCGAAACAGCACACTCTTGCCAGCTCCGTTTGGCCCAATCAGCCCGACCCGCTCGCCGTGCCACAGCCGCAGCGTCACCCCGGCCAAAACCAGGTCATCGCCAAAAGCTTTGACCAAATCCACAATCTCCAGTACCTTGTCTGAACCGCGCCAGCCGTTCAAACGGCGCAGGTCCAGGCTCTTTTGCTCCAATGGCTGGTCCACTTTATCCATCCGCTCAATCTGGCGGCGTTTATTGCGGGCCTGCTTGATGTGGCGTTCATTCACCACCAGGCTGGCCCACAATTCAAAGCGGGCAATGGCCGCTTCGAGCCGGGTGATCTCTTTTTGTTGAGCCGCGTACAGTCGGGCCTGGCGCAGCCGCCGCAGTTCCTTCTCCGTCACATAAGCCGAATAATTGCCCGTATAAAAGTCGAACTTACCCCCGACCAGTTCCACGATGCCTTCGGCCACTTCGTCCAGCAAATAGCGGTCGTGCGAGACAATGACCACTGCGCCGGGATAAGCCCGGATAAATTTTTCCAGGTAAACTTTCCCGGCTAAGTCGAGGTGATTGTCCGGCTCGTCCAAGAGCAGCACCGCCGGCCGGTTGACCGCCAGTTTAACCAAAGCCAACAGCTTTTTCTGGCCGCCGCTCAAAACGCCGGTCGGCAAGGTGAAGTCGCTCTCACTAAACCCCAACCGGCGCAAGGTCGCTTTGACTGTATTTTCATAACTCAGGCCGCCGGCCTCTTCGTAGGCGGCCAGCAAACGGCTTTGCTGCTCAAGCGTTTTGGCCAAAGCTGACCCATCCCCATACACTGCCGGATCGCTCAACGCGGTTTCAATCTCCTGCAATTCAGCCTCGATGGCCGCGAGCTTGGGGGAGGCAGTTAGCGCCTCGGCCAGGACGGTTTTGGCCGGATCGAGATTGACTTCCTGGGGCAGATACCCCACGGCGCCCCCTTTAGCCCCCACCACAAACCCGTTCTCCGGGGTCAAATGCCCGGCCAGAAGCTTCAAAACGGTGCTTTTTCCGGCTCCATTGGGGCCGACTAGGCCCACTTTGGCCGTATCCGGGATAGTCCAGGACAGATTTTTCAGAATCAGCCCACCGGGAGGGCTGAAGGTAACATTATCGAGGCGTAAGCTTATCATGAGAGTTCTCCTTTAATGTAGACCGCCGACCACCGCCGCCTGACCGCCGTAAATTTTCCTGCGGCGGTCAGTCGGCGGCGGTCGAAATAACAAAAAACCGTGAACACGCTGGCTGCATGTCCACGGTTGGACCGACAAATAAAAAATCGTGGACGCGCAGTGCGCCCACGATTGGAGTTTACATAATAATCGAAGTGGGACGCACTACAATAAAGCGTCCCCGGTGATGGAAGCCTGAATGCTGTGGTTAATGGTTGAATTCAGGGCTGGATTTTGATAAATCATAACCGCAATTATAAACAAAGGGGATTAGATGTCAAGCTGCCTCATCGCTAATTTCGGCCACTTCCAACTGCGGCGCAAAATGGCGGAAGGTTTCAAAACGCAGGCCGCAGCGTAAGGCTTCCAGGCCCAACACATCGCGCGGCTTGATATTGCCCAGGTTCACATTTGGCCCGCAGCGCAAGATCAGACTGGCCTGCTGCCGCTGCAAAGGCGCTTCCCAGATGATGTCGCCCTGGCTGTCGCCCAGACAACTCATGATCGCCGTAATTTCCTCCTGGCGCAGCGCCCCCTGTGAATCGTAAATGCCCACCCCCATGCCCGATTCCCGCGCTTCGATGATAACTTTGTCCGCCCCCAGGGCCAGGTCACTGGCAATTTGATCGCAGAGTTCACCGGGCGACAAATGAATAGTTGGGTCTTTTTTGCCTACCTCGGTGATAACCTTGAACCCGGCATCCAGGGCGCGTTTGATAGCATCCTGGCGCACCTGAGCAGTCATACTGATGGTGCCGTCCGAAATTTCGAGGGCTGTAAAGCCCAATTCTCTGGCCCGTTTGACATACTGCGGATAGACTCCGCGCGTAAGAGTCACTTCCATGAGTGTGCCGCCGGGATAAATTTCGATTTGCCAAGCGCGGGCCAGCTCAATTTTGCGTCGCAGCAGCGGCTCATCCAAAAACACCGAGGTCCCAAAACTGAGTTTGATCTGGTCAATATAGTCGCCGGTCAGGGCCAGCATATCTTCGGTGGCGTAGAGCGCCTGGCAGCGATCCAGCACCATCGTTAAGCCCTGCTCTCTGGGTTTGCTTACCGTCCGCTCAGGAGCCAGATGAGGGAGTAAATTGTGCCATGCTTTTGTGGTCACTTAAACCTCTATTGTTCCCCGTCCAGGGTCCGGTAATAATCCACATGCGCCTGCGCCGTAGCTGTCCAACTGAACCTTTGAGCCGTGATCGGTCCGGCCGCCGCCAGCCGGCGCCGTAACGCTTCATCCTGCACCAGCCGCAGCATCCCGGCGGCGATGGCGGCCTCGTCCAGCGGTTCCACCAGCAGGGCGTTCTCCTCCGGGCGCAGATACTCATGGAACACAGGCAAATCAGAAGCCAGCACCGGCAGCCCGGTGGCCATGGCTTCCAGAGCTACCAGCCCCCAGCCCTCTTTGACCGAGGGAAAGGCCAGCGCATCGGCGGCCTGGTAGAGTGTCGGGATCAGATCATCGGGCGCGACGCCCAACAGAAAAATATCCTTATCCCGCTGCAAACCCGACTCGTCTAGCGCCTGAAAGAACTCAGCCCGGTACGGTTCGTAATCCAGCAAGGTGTCGCCGCCGGCCAGCAGCAGGACGGATGTCTGTCCCTCAGCCGCCAGGGTTTGCCGCGCTACTTGGAAAGCGCGCAGCAAGCGCAAGCTGTTTTTGCGCGGCTCGATCCCACCGATATTAAGAAAGACCCAACCCTCACTCAGCCCCAGCCTGGCCCTGGCCTCCGCTCTGGCCGCCGGCTGGGTCGGCTGGAAGCGGTGGGTGTCCACGCCATTGTGGATGATGGTTGATTCCAAACCAAACTCGGTGATCAATCGCTGCTGCCAATACCGGCTGACCACCAGCCGGAAGTCGGGCCGGTAAATAGAATGGTTCTGGCATTCGATCAGCACCGGGCTGGTAAAGTCGTCAATATGGTGGATGGTCCGCCCAAAGCGGGCAATCAGGCCATCCTCGCGCAGCCGCCACAGGGCATTGGCTGAAATACAATCCTGGGCGTGGTAGATATCGAAAGGGCCGGGTTGCCGCTGCGCCAGAAAGGTGTAGTAAGTTTGGATGTAACGCTGGATGCGCTCATCCAACGGCTCATCCTCGGCGGCCTCCGGGGTGGGGATGAGGGTAAAGGGCGCAGACGTGGGCCGGAAGAAACTGCTGCGCTCATCCTTCCCCAGGGCATAGATATGCGCCTGGTGCCCCAATGCCTGAATCTGCTCGGCCAGGGCCAGCGTATGCACCACACCCCCACGCGGCTTGGTGGAATAAGTGAACAACGCCACCCGAAGCGATTTACGATTTACGATTTCAGATTTACGATTTTGTTCTCTCAGCACGCTTGCTTCTAATCTCTTATTTCTTATTCCTTCTTCTCCCTTACTTCCTACTCCTTACTTCCTACTTCCTTCTTCTTTGCCTCTTTGATCGCCTCTTTCAGCGTATCGGGACTGTCGCCCCTGGCGGCGCGGTGAGCCACCTCGCTGAAGCCCTGGCCGGGGTCAATGCCGCTTTTGTCATACATCCGGCTCATCCCTTCGACGGCCTTGCGCGGGTCAACAGCCCGCAGTGTTCCGGCTTCGGTCCCGCTCCCGCTGCGAATTAGCCCCGGCCGGGAGACCAGCCGGGTCAATTGGCTGCTGTCGCAGCTTTTGCAGTGCAGCTCCGCCGGTTCACCGGCGCTGCGTACCAGAATTTCCGAAACTTCGCCACAGTTTTTACATTGGTACTCGTAGATGGGCATAACAAACCATCCTTGTAAGACAAGCTGTTAGCTTGTCGCTATACAGACAAACTAAAGTTTGTCCTACCAAATTTTAGCTCACAATCGCAGCCGCCAATCGAGCGGCCTGGGCGTTGGTGGGTAATACCACCGCGCCTGCTTCCTGCAAAATACGCTCCTGCCGGGCCAATCCTTGCGGATCCGTTTCAGTCCCGCAGACATGGGCTACCACGGCCAGATAGCGGCCCTGAGCCGCTGCCTTCTCTTTTGCCGCCCGGATCGTCTCGGCCAGCGCGCCGGCCGGGTTGGGGTGAGCGCCATAACCAATGACCACATCCAACAAGATGACCGCCACTTCAGGGTCATCGGCCTCTTTCAGCAGCCGTTCCTGGCGCAGGCGGGGGTCAATCATGGGATGAGGCCGGCCCAGGGTAAACTCCTCCTCGCCCATGTCAATGCAGCTATGCTCGCGGCTGTGCCAGCCATCGGGCAAGGTCCATTCCGGGCGCAGCGGAATGTTGGAATAAAGCGCCGGCAGACGCTCGGCCAGCAAGAGCATGGCCTCATCGCACAGGCTCCCGCCCGAAAACAATCCGCGCAAATAACGCTGGCCAGGGGCCAGCTTCTCCCCTTCGGCTACAGCCCGCGCGGCTAGCTGGGCCGGGGCCAGTTCAAAGTAGTCGCGCTCATCATGATTAATCAGGCGCAGGGCGGCCTCGGCGGTCTCTTCCAGGGTAGAGGTAAAAGTCAGGCCGTTGTTCTGTCCGCTGCGCCGGCTGCCCAAAAAGCTGACCACAACCGGCTTGCCACAGTTTTGAGCAGCCTCCAAAATGGTTTCGGTCACACTGGGCGCGGGCGGCTTGGAGATTAGGATAATCAACTCGGTCTGCGGGTCGGCGGCCAGCATAGCCAAGCCCTGGCGCATCATCAGGCCGCCAATCGTCTCAGAAAGGTCGCGCCCGCCCACGCCGATGGCCTGCGAAATACCGCTGCCGCCGCGATCCAGCAGGCAGGTGACTTCTTGCAGCCCGGTCCCCGAAGCTGCCACCAGCCCAATCGGGCCGCGCCGGACGGCATTGGCAAAGGCCAGCGCCACGCCGTTGATAATGGCCGTGCCGCAGCCCGGCCCCATCATCAACAGGTTTTGGCTTACGGCCCACTGTTTTAGCTCCAGCTCTTCGGCCAGGGTCACGTTATCACTGAACAGAAACACGTGCATCCCCGCTTGCAACGCCCTGGCGACTTCCAGCTTGGCATACGGCCCCGGCGTCGAAACCAGGGCCATGTTCGCCCCGGCCAACACCTGGCGAGCTTGGGCCAGCGAGCGCGGCCGGGCCGCTTCCGCGCCGTTTCCTGCCGCCGGCGGGGCTGTTTCGGCCAGCTTGGCCTCCGCCTGCTTGAGCGCGGCCTCTCCCGCCTCTGCCGTGCCGGCCTCGACGACCAGCATCAGGTCATTGGCCCCGGCGGCCTGAACCGTCCCGGTTAGCAGGTGCGTTTCAGCCAGCACCCGCTTATTAGCCTCGGTGCCCATCGCCACAATCGCCTGCCGTACCTCCGGCAGCCCGGACAATATCTCCGACACCCGCATCAAGCGGACAGAGTCATAATAAGTGTTCGGTTTAATTTGGCTGATGAGAGGCATTGGTTTTATCCTCAAAATCTTTGAGCTTACGCTATAGTACGTGTTGCGTCTTGCGTGTTGCTTAGTGCTTTTTACCTACGTATCACGCACCACGCACCACGTTTCACTTTGCATATTTCTCCCGCAGCCGGGCCACGGCGGCCATAAACTCTTCCCGGCTGCTGAACTCTTCACGCGGGTCGGGGGCAGGGACGCCGCGCCGGGGTTCGCCGGTGGCCGGGTCGAGCATGATTGGCTCGACCACATAAACCCGGCCTTTTTCCATATCGAGTTCCACCCCGGTGTACAATCCCAGGCCGTCGGGCAGGCGCATCTCCAGTCGTTGAAAGAAGGCCCGGCCCTGGCGCTTGGTTTCGTTATCGTACAGCGTGATCCACTGCGCCCCGGCGGCCTCGGCGGCGGCCAGGCTGGCCTGCACCCTGGCCTGATCCTGCTGGTCTAAAATTTCCTGGTAACGCAGGTAAAAAGCGGCATCGCGAGCCAGTTGAAAATCCACAAAATCGGCCTGAGCCAAATCCAGTTCATCCGCAATCAGGCCGACCTGCTCCAACTCAAACTGTTGATACGTCTCGACCAGCGCCTCAGCCTCAACGACAGCGGCCAGACTGTTGGCAATGGCCCGCACCAGCCGGATGCCGACGGTGTAAAATTCGGGCGCGTTTAGCACCGACTGGTAAAAGCGGTCTTCGGCTTTGCGCCAGGCCAGCGCCTGGGCTTGAATTTCTTGCTCGGTCATTTTCTCAGCAGGACGGTTTCGGGTTCAGGCAGCGAGGTGGACAGGCCCCACCTGTGCGCCAGGGCCGCCAGTGCCCCCTCAAACACAGCCAGGGGCGCGCGAGCCACGCCCGTGCCAATCTGGCCGACGGTGGGGCTGGTTTCGTGCAGTACGCCGGTGGTAATAAAGGGCACTATCCGGGTTTCGACTACCCGGCGCACGTCAATCCCCAGCGGGGTGTTGGCCGCGTTCATGGGCGGTAGACTGAATTTTCGGTGCGCCGCCAGGGTAATCAGGCGCAGCTCCTCGACCGCCGCAATTTCGGCGGCCAGGCTGCCGCCGACAAAAGCGGCAATGGTTGGCGCGCCGGCAATGGCCATGCCGCCCAGGCCGCAGGTTTCGATGATGGCGCTGTCGCCAATATCCCCGGCGGCATCGGCCACCGAATAGCCGGTGTAGTAAACGGCCTCGTCCATCGGCGAGACCGGCGCAACCAGCCACTCATCGCCCAGCCCGCCGACGCGCAGAGCAAAATCCACCCCGTTACGGGCCATGGCTGTAACCAACGTGCTGTAAGGGATGCCGTGGGCCGCGTCCATCGTCGCCTTGACCGCGGCCATAGTAAAGTTGAGAAAGAAGTGGTTGTTATTGGCCATAAAGCGGACGATGCCCGCCGCCGTCTCGCCGGATACCCCGGCTTCGAGCATAGGGGGCAGCAGGGTTTTGACCAGCAGCGAGGTGCAGGCGGCGCTGCGGGCGTGGCACTCGTCGCCCATTTGCAGCCCCTGGGCCACAATGTCAAACACATTTAGCGGGCCGCCCTGCCGCAATGCTGCGCCCACCGCCGGGCCCAGAGTGTCACGTATCCAGGTTAACCGCTCCAGGGTGGCCTCATCACACAGGCCAAACCAGAGGGTATTGCCCCGGCCTTCGTTGAAGGTGGAAAAGCCGTAGGTGTCAAAAGTCTCGTTCCGCACCACCAGCACCGGCATAGACGGCGAGACGATGCCGGTCATCGGCCCAACTGCTTGATAGCGGTGATTGGGACTCAGGCTGACTTGCCCGCTTGCAATCAGCTTTTCTGCCGCTTCATTGTCTGTAGCCCAGCCCTCAAAGCGAATTGCACCCAATACAGCCCGCTTTTGGGGGCCGCACATGCGCTCCCACGAAATCGGCGGACCGGCGTGGAGAATGGTCCGGCCGGTCAAACCCAACGCCTGGGCCGCCGGCTGCACGTCCACCACCTGGGGCTGCGAGGCCAGAATCCGCTCGACGGCCTCCCGGTTGGCCGCATCAATTTTTTCGGCCAGTTCCCGCGTCCCGTCGGTCTGTTTCAGAATTTCGACCAGGGCGGTATTGCCTCCGGCGGGTGGCTGCCAGTCCACTTCGACCACCGGCACGTCCTGCTGGCGCAGCGTTTCGGCAAAGGTGCCGATGCCGATATTGACGACTTGCAGCGGCGTTTTAAATAACTCAACAGAGATTTCCGGCACGGTTCATCCTCATCACATCTTGCTCAGATTTACACGGAGTTTCGCAGAGAAGAGGCAGAGAAAAATCTCTGTGCCCCTCTGTGTTTCTCTGAGTGTCTCTGTGACCATTTTTTATAGATTTGCCTCATGGTTCAATCGTCTCGGCCACCATATTAATCGGGCAGGCGGCGGTGATGGTGTTGCTGACAAAACAAACCCGGCGGGCCTGCTCGATGAGCGGCTGTAACTGGTCGGGTGGCAGATCGGCCTGGATCAGCAAATCAATCGAGTCGAAGCGGAACTCCTTTTCATGTTTGCGGGCCGACACGCCCACTTTCAACTGGCCCAGGGTCAGCCGGCGCTTTTTGGCGACGTGAGCCACAGCCAGACACATACAGGTTCCGACGGCCACCAGTAGGTAATCGGTAGGCATGGGGCCAGTGTCTTCGCCGCCGTATTCCGGCGCTTCGTCGCCTTTGAGGTGGTGCAGGCCGCGCACCTCGATCTCGGTCTGGTAGTCGCGCAGCCAGTTAATTTTGACTCGACTCATCGGACTTCTCGAAAATAAACCACAGATTGCGCAGATTTCAGAGAAAAATAAAAATTTGTGTAATCGGTGAAATCTGTGGTTAAAGTTTTTGTTGTTGGCGCCACAGGTTCGTGAATGCTCAATTGTCCTTTGACCGCGGCCAGGAGTGCTTGGGCCAGCCCTGCTGCTGCGGATGAACAAAAAAGAGCTGCATCATGCGGTGGCGCAGCGGCCAGGGAGTCAGCTTGAAGCCGGGCAGAAAGAAAATCCGCAGCAACGTGTAAATCAGCCCCTTTTTGGGATAGGGTGGCTGGCCGGTTTGGGGATACTGGCTCAACATACTGTTTTGGGCCACTTCCATCAACAAGCCCTCGGTTAAAACCCTGAACTTTTGTAGAAGGGTGGTTGGGCCGGACTTTTTGCCGATAATCGCCATGTTATAACTCCTAACCTGGACAAGCCAGAGCCAAAAAGAGTTCTCTCGCCAAGACGCAAAGACGCAAAGATTTTTAATAATTTTTTCTTGGCGTTCTTGGCGGCTTTGCGTGAGATTTTCTTGCTCAATGTACAAGGACTCAATTGCTAAGGCCCTAATTGTGAATTGTGAACGGATGATAGCGTCAGAATCTCATTAACAATTCACGATTGACAATTCACCATTCACAATTTGTTATTTCTTCGCTGCTGCGTCTCGCAGGGCGGCCTGGGCAGCCAGGGCAATAGGCTCGTTGAGCGCGCCGATGGGCGGCGAGTAGACATTTTCCATGGTCGCCAGTTCTTCCAACGTTGACTCCTTGCGGATGGCAAAGGCCATAAAGTCGGCCCGCTCTTTGACCCCATCGCCGCCGGCAAACTGCGCGCCCAGAACCCGGTGCGTCTTGGGGTCGGCCAGCAGCTTGACGTGCATTTTTTCGTGGGTGGGGTAGTAGCGGGCGGCGGTAATGCCGGTCGCCCGGCCCACGATGTAGGGCATGCCCATCGCTTTGGCGATAGTCTCCGAAATGAGCGCGCCGCCCACCTGGACCTTGCCGCCGATAATGCCCCAGGGCACAAATACTTCCTGGAAGGGCCGGTCGCCGCCGGCAGCGTTGTAACCGGCGATTTTACCCATCGGGTAGGCGTAGGAGCCGGGTAACAACTGGATGGGGATTTTGAGCAGGCCGTGCATCACCTCGACGCAGGCGCCGGCAGCGTACACATCCGGCACGCTGGTGCGCATGTGGTCGTCCACCACAATCGCGCCGGTGGAGCCGATTTTGCAGCCAATGGATTGGGCTAAGGCCGTGGCCGGCTTCATCGTGGTAGCGACAAACGCCATTTCCGCGGGAATCTCGCCATCGCTGGTCTCAACGCTGGTCAGGCGGTTATTCTGCCCTTTGAAGCCCAGCAGCTTGGTTCCCAGGTGCAGTTTGACCCCCATTTCCTCCAACGAGTCCTGAACCGGCTTCATCATATCCGGGTCGGCAAAGTCGGCCAGCAGCCAGGGGGCCTCGTCTACCAGGTGGGTTTCGATGCCGCGATGGGGCAGCGCCGAAATCAGTTCCAGGCCGAGCGGCTTGGCTTTGTAGACAACCGCCCGTTTCACCTGGTCAAGCTGCTTGTCCAACTCCATGGCCCGGCGAATGTTTTTGATATATTCCACCCCGCCCAGGTCTGTGCCCGGCACGTCGGGCGGGTCGTATTCCCAGCCGGTGGCAATAATCAGCTTGTCGAAGGGGAATTTTTCTTCGCCGGCGTAGACCACCCGCTCGCTCATATCAATCCGGGTGACAACGGTACAAGGGCGCACGTCAAGGCCCATTTCTTTGTAAAAATCGGGTGTTTGCATGAACAGGCCGTCAAACTTTTCAATCTCGCGCCCAAAGACGTAGGGAATGCCGCACGGGCTGTAGGCAATATCTTCAAATTCGGTCAGCAAGGTGACGCTCAAAGAGCGGTCGTGCTGAATGGCGATGGTGGCCGCGCCCGTGCCCGCCGCGCCGCCGCCGACGACAACGATTTTGGTCATGATGATCCCTCCTCGAAATACGACCGCCGCGGCTGACCCATTCGACAAGCTCAGGGCAGGCTGCCGACCGCCGCAGATTATCTATTTCCAGCGATGCGATAGTTTCAATCACGAATAACGCGAATGGACGAATGACGCCAATTTTTAAGTAAACCTCATCGAAATATTCGTGATATTCGCTCATTTGTGCCATTCGTGATGAAAAAACCTGGTCTTTTGCCTAAAGTAATCAGGATAGCACTCAGCTTTAGTTTTTTTGCGAAAAGCCAATAAAAGGTTCTTCGCTAAAATCCCACAAAACAGCTTCAGCCTGCTTTTGGCGCAGGATAACTTGTGAACCGGGTGTGACCTGCCCAATCACAGCGCAGGTAATGTCGTGGTTGGCAAAGGTTTGCTGCACCGTCGCCACGTGTTCGGGGCGCACGGCCAGCACAAAACCGTAGCTGGGAAAGGCTAACAGCCAATCCAGAAAACGGTCTTCAGCCTCCATGGGCCGGGGAATACAGTCCAGGTCAACCGCTGCGCCCACCCCCGACAGTTCCAGCATCATCAGCAGCGAGCCGAGCAGCCCGGCCATGCTGATGTCGCGTCCGGCGTCGCACCAGCCGGCTTCGGCAAGGGTGGGCAGCAGGGCCAAATCACGGCGCAGTTCAGGCCCAGCCAGGTGAGCCGAGCAGTCCCAGAATTGAAAGCGCGGGTGAAACTGGCCGCGCAGGTTGGTGACGTGCAGCAAGGCGTCGCCGGGGCGGGCGTTGAAGCTGCTCAGCAGCTTTTTGGCTCGGCCCAAAATACAGGCCGCCACCGAGGCAAACTGGCTGTTGGCAGTCAGATGCCCCCCGACCATAGCCACCTCGTAGCGGGCACAGCCATCGCGCAGCCCGCGCATGATGGTGGTCGCCGCCTCGGTGTTTTCGGCTAAGATGACGTTGACCAGCGCCAGCGGGTAGCCGCCCATAGCGTAAATATCGTTGACATTGGTCAAAATGGCCGAGCGTCCGGCCAGGTACGGTTCGCTCTGCACCAATGGCGGGTAAATTACTTCCGCCGCCAGCAGCAGGTAGCCGTCTGCCGTTTCAATCGCCGCCGTATCATCGCCCAGTTGAACCGGCCGCCCTTCGACCAAAGGCTGGTGCGGAATCAGGTCGTCCCGCAGCACGCCGATCTCTTGTTTGCGCTGCCAGGCCGGGGCGGCCCGCAGGGCGCTGATCAAATCTTCCAGACGGGTCGGGTCAGGCATGGGCCAATTGAGCGGCGGGCCGCGTTTCCAGCCATAACTGGGCAGACAGGTTGGCCTCCATCAGTTGGTGCGGTTGACCGTAGTGCAGCACCGGCTCACCGATACAGCACCAGCCCAGGCGTTGGAAAAAGCGCACATTTTGTAGTTGAATGTAGGCCAGAAAGCGGCGGCAGCCGCGCTCGTGGACGGTGCGCTCGGCCAGGCGGTCCAGCAGCGGCCCCACCGCCGGCCGGTGCTGGCGGTATGCTTTCAGCACGGCCATGCGCCCGCCATACCAGATGCCCGGCTCGGCTTCGTACACCCGCACCGCCCCGGCTGCCCGCCCAGTCGCCTGATCTACGGCGATAATGTGAATGGCGTGGGCGTCGTGCTCGTCCACGTCAGAGCCAACAAAAAGACCCTGCTCTTCAACAAACACGGCTCGCCGGATGGCAAAATGAGCCTGGCGCTCGGTCTCGGTTTCGACAATTTTGCAGATGATCTCGTTCATCATAATCATTGGAGATTAGAGATTGGAGATTGGAGATTGTATTTAATCTCTAATCTCTAATCTTTCCCCCTATTCGTAAGCGGTCAGGCCGGAACAGGCCCCGCAGCGGGTGCAGCCGGCTTTGCTGTTGCGCCAGCTCAGGCCATATTGGCGGTTGATGGCGGCAACCTGGCTGTAGATTCGTTTCATAAAGGCGGGGTCGGGCGCAACGGCATCTTGCAGGGGTGTGCCCATAATCGGGCGCAGCGGCACCACAAAGGGATAGACGCCGATCTCGGCCAACTGGCGGCAGCCTTCGACTATGGTTTCTTCACTGTCGCCAAACCCGGCGATCACGTAGCTGGAAACCTGGTTGCGTCCAAAAATTTCCACGGCTCGCCGGTAAGCGTCGTGGTAGCGTGCGATGGGGATGTCAGCCTTGCCGGGGCTGATGCGCCGCCGGGTTTCCTGGTTCAAGCTTTCCAGGTGGATGCCGACGGTGTCCACCCCGGCCTCGGCCAGAAGCAGCATGTCGTCCAGGTTTTCGGGCGGCTCGAACTGAACCTGGATACCCAACGCCGGCACAGCGGCCTTAACGGCGTGGACGCATTTAGCCAGGTAATGGACGCCCATATCCCGGTAATTCATGGTGCCGGTGGTCATCACAAAATGGCGCACCCCATCGAGCCGCGCCGCAGCCTCGGCCACTTCGGCTAACTGCTCCGGGGTTTTGAGGGCCACCGTGTTGCCGCTTTCCAGCGAGTTCTCGATAGCGCAAAATTGGCAGCGTTCTCCTTCGCGCCGCCAGCGCACACAGCGCTGCGATACGGTGGTGGCCAGCACATCCTGGCCGTGCAGCACGGCAATCTTCCAGTAGGGGATGCCGTCGGCAGTTTTGAGGGCATAGAAGCGCGGAGTGGAGGGAAATTCCACCGGAATAATCAACTGACCATCGCGGGTCAGGTAATACCCATTTTCATTTTCAACAACGGCGTAAGGAGACTGCGAGGCAAATTGACCCAGAGTCGGCACCATCGCCGCCACGCCGGCCAACACAAAGGCCTTATCATCCGAAGGCCCGGCCCCACCGCGCCGGCCTCGATGTTCAACCGGCACCTCAATCCGAGCGCCATAACTTTGCAAGTCGAGCAGAATATCTTGTAAGGCCATAACATTCCCTCAATTTGGAGATTGGAGATTGGAGATTAGAGATTTTAAATCTCTAATCTCCAATCTCTTTAAAGTAGGCCGCGGTGACAAATAAAAATTACAACGTCCAGGTATTGAGAATGAGCGCCCCGGTTTTCCAGTGGTCAATGAGACTGTCGAGGACATCCAGGGGATGGAAGGGCGTCACCCCTTCAATCAGGTTGTACTCATGCATGCCATAGAGGGCGGTCATGGCAAAGCGGCAGGCATAGATGGTGCTGCCCTCTTTGAGGATGGTTTGCAGTTGGCGGTTAATGGCCAGGTTGCCGGGGAAGCCTTCCTGTCCCACCGTAGGAAAGCCGCGGCCGGCGGCAGCCATGAGCACGCCAGGGCCGTACAGCGCCAGGCTGGTTTTGAAGCCTTTGCGGGCAATACGGGTGGTCGTGAGCAGGTTAACCAACCCCACCGAGCCTTCAAACGGCACGGTGTGCATCATAATCAAGGCCCGTTCGCCATTTGTTACCTTGTGATCGGGAAACAGTTTTTCGTCAAGATTAACAAACGAATCACCTTCTTTGGGGCGGGGAATTTCTACTACTGCCATAATTACATTAACTCCTTTCTCGATGCTTGTTATTTGCTTGGTTATAAATGAGGGCGATGCTGCTTATTGTCACCGCGGCCTATGCCCTCGTTAGCGACAGTTAGGTTGTTTCTCATCTTGTTCCCAAATTGAGTTTGGGAACGAGATGGAACAACTTTGATCTGCGTAATGCGTAAAACGTGATACGTGAGGATTTTTTGCCTAGAATCGTCACGCATCACGTTTCACAGACTTTGCCAATAAAATTCTTGGAGTTACCAGAATTTTGAGTACAACTTTTCGGCGTTATTCCAGAAGACGTTCTGCTTCAACTCTTCGGAAATGGGGGCGCCTTCAACTTTCCAATACTCGCCGGCAAAGTCGCTCCAGGGAATATCAGAACCAAAGAGGAAGCGGTCGGCCCCGATGCCGGTGCGCTCGATTTCTTTGAGCAGCCAGGTTGAGCCAAAGCCGACCGCCCAGGACGAGTCGGTGTAAACCTGGTAGCCGTCTTTGACCAGGTCAAAGAACTGCGGCACAAACTTGATGTGCCCGCTGACGCCGCCGCCCATGTGAACCACATGGATTTTGGTGGTCTGGCCGTATTTGCGGACCAGGGCCAGGGCGTTATCAATGTCGGAGCCGCCGCCGGGGCTGGTGTGGATGTGCAACGGCATATCGTGCTCTGCCGCCGCGCTGAGAATCATATTCCACAGTTCGGCGGCGGGTTCGTCCCACTGGTCGGGGTTGAAGGTACCGCCCAACAAACAGGTTGTCTTGAGGGCAATCAGCCCTTTCTGACCGATGAGCTTGAGCGCCTCGGTGGTGCGTTCCTTATCTTTGGGCAAGGCCGACACCCAGATGGCCCCCAGCAGGCGATCCGTTTTGGCTGTGCTTTCGCCTACCAGCGGGTTCAAGGTGAAAGGCTGGGCCGAGTCGGGATAGCCATAATTGGACATCACCAGGGCGCGGTCAACGCCATTTTCCTCCATCCCCTTCAAATAATCTTCAGTTGTGTCATAATCGTAGGTCGGCTTGACCGTTTGGGGCAGCCCGTAATAGGCATAACCGGGCACCGGCCCAATATGACTGTGATTGTCAAAGACACGTCGTCGTTTTTCCATAGATAGCCTCCTCTAATAGATAGTAATCAGTAATTAGTAATCAGTTATCAGTGGTTAGTAATTGGTGAACAGTGAACTGATAACTGTTCACTGATAACTGATTACTGTTCACTATTGATGGTGTGCCACAGGATTGTGAACACTCCTTTAACTGGGCAAGGTTTCCCCAGGCGGGGGTATTAACTTGATTGATGTGGCATTCAGAAAAGGGGTGCTTTGAGTGAGGTTCCCAAAAACGTGGAGCGTCTTGGCTACGTTCCCCCTGATAACAACAAACGTTTTTCGGACAGGTTTTCTCAGTGAGGCAAGTATAGCAGACGCCGCTTACCTGGCGCTGACTTTTAACTTACCTGGGAGCTATTTTGTAGGACAAGCTGCCAGCTTGTCGAGATTCTTTATGACAAAGGCAGGGACAAATTAACAATTTGTCGTAACTGCAAAATCCTCATGTCATCCTTCGACAAGCTCAGAACAGGTTTCGAGGCCCTAGTCCGGCGCGCAGCGTCCCTACCGTGCTACATTGGCCTCGGAGATTTCTCCCTTCGGTCGAAATGACATGCCTGAGTATTACAAGTTGTCCTACCTTAGTGAGTCTGCGTACTTTGGCCCGCCCGTTTCCGCAGCGATTTCTCGATGGTCGCCGGTTTCTCGCCGGCTTCCAGCCGGGTGGCGACCTCCTTAAATTCGCGGCCAAAATCCTGGCCTTGACCGGCCTCGCGCATCGAGCGAGCCAGCGTTTTGGGGTCGCTCGTGTCGGCGGCGGGCTGGCTGCTAGGGCTGACCGCCCCCACTTGCACCCCCTTTCCGGCCTGAACTACCGCTACTTGGGAGATAATGCGTTCCAGGCTGCCGCCGCCGCATTGGGGGCAAACCGCCGGTTTGGTTTCCACTTCGGCAAAGCTGCGGAAGAAAAGACTGACCTGTTCCTGGCAGTCGTCACAGAGATATTCATAGAGAGGCATAGTTCTACATCCTTAAACTACGGAACCAACTCGTTGCATGAAATTGGCAAGGCTCATGACTAATCTTCGAATGGTATATCATCCCAAAGAATGATTTCTCGCTGAAAAATTTGAACAGTGCGAAGATGCTTAAACAATTCAATTGAGCCTTTTTTATAACATATCACTAGCAATTAAAGACACTGTTTGTCAGTATTTAACGGCTTTTTTTGCCAAAATTGTAAAACACCGCTTACAAAATTGAAATACTCCTGTGTCGGACAATATGTTAGAAGGAATCCATCTGCACTGGAATTATTTTTCAATCTGTTCCATATCTTTTCTAATTCCTCATCAAATATTTTTTTATCGTAATTCGACTCCCATTCAGCAAATAACACTATTTGAGGTTTCTCTCCTTCTTGCTCTATTATTGTCTCTACAACACCATCAAACCGACCCTCAACTTCAAAATTACAGTTTAGATTTAATATCCTTGCTGCGGTTAGCATTGATAAAGCTACGTGAGGGGATAAGGATTTTGTGAGGTTATCCCCGGCGGTCGAACAAGAATAATAACTTCAACTTCTTCACCCACTTGAAGGGGAAGGTTATCGAGAGTGAGCAGGCCAGGCTGTTGTACTTTTGTTTCGACGCGATAGGCTTGCATAAGCTTTTCTCCATCATATCATAACTACAAGCATTACACATGAGTATTAGCTTGATGCCTAACCCATAATTGGCGCTACAGCAAAACCTAACAAACCGCCTTCTCAAAAACCAACTGCACCGGCGGGGCGGCAAGTAGAGAGCGGCGCAAAGCGGGGTCATCCAGTTGGGCTGCCAGTTCATTCAAAATCTGAACGGCGCAGAAGTAGTGCGTTTTAGCCACATCTGGCCGGCCGGCCTGCTCTTCGAGGCGGCCCAGGCTCAGGTAGCAGGGCCAGGTGAGGGCCGGGCTTTTGATGCTCAGGCCAATATCCAGGGCGTGGCGCAGGGCATCGCGGGCTTTGTGGACTCGTCCGGCGGCCAGGAGCGCGTCGCCGCGCAGTTTGCAGGAACGGGCCACATTTTTGCGGGCATGGGTGGTGCGGGTCATCGCCAGCGATTCGTCGGCGGCGGCCAGGGCGCTCAGCACGTCCCCTTCGGCCAGGGCCAGCCGGCCTTTGATGACCAGCATGCGGGTGCGGTAGCGCCAGCGCATAAAAGGTTTATCGGCCGAGCCGGCCAATCCCTCATCCAGGCAGGCCCGCGCCGCCTCGTAATCTTGCATTAACAAATAATCGGTGGCCAGGTTAGCCAGGGCGTTGCCCTCAGCCTCGGTCAGGCAGGGCTGACCGGCGCGGGCCAGTTCCAGGCTGGCCTGATCGAACTGAACGGCTTGCTCCAGCTCAAACAGTTCACGGTGAACCCAGCCGACCGTATTCAACAGCCGCGCCCGCCAGAAACGCTCACCGGCAGTTTGCGATAGGTCAAGGGCGTGGCGCAGGTGGTCCAGGGCAGATTGGTAGCGGCCCAGGCTGGCGTACGACATGCCGACCACAAAATAGCCACCCAGGGTTAGGAAGGGATTGGAAAAAGATTGGCCCAACTCGACACAGGCCTGGCCGTGATGCAGGGCCATATCAAAATCGCTGTGCAGATGGGCCAGCATGGCCAGCCCCCAATGTTCCTCGGCGGGCAAAACCTGCGCCCCTTCGCCGGGCGCAACCCTGGTTAGGGTGTTGGTCTGAGCCATCTCACCCTGGGTAGAGTTCAGGATGTCGCGTATTTTTAGAGCCTTCGCCTGCAATTCGGGGTAATGGAGCTGCTGGGCCAACTGGATGGACTGGTCCAGGTAAGCGGCGGCTCGCTCCAGCCGGTGCGCCCAATAGTGGGCAATGCCAACCTGATAGAGAGCTTCGCCCTCGCGCAGCCGGTCGTGGGTGCGGCGGTTATTTTCCAGCAGTTGTTCCAAATCAACAATGGCCGCCTCAAAATCGGATAAGGTTAAATGGGTTTGGGCGCGTCGCTGGAGCAGGTTCGCCATCGTCTCTGCCGTTGCCAGTTCGCGCCGTTCCTGGCACAAAACAACGGCCCGGTTGTAGTAATCCATCGCTTCGCGGGGGGCATAGGTGGCCTGGGCGCGGTCGCCGGCCCGGATAAGGTAGTGGAAGGCCCGGTCATACTGTTCGGCCCGTTCGTAGTGATATACAAAAATGGCGGCGCGTTCATCGAGCTGGTTGGCGTACAGCCGTTCCAGGGCCTGGGCCACCTGCCCGTGCAGCCAGACCCGCCGGTGCATGGTCAATTCATCGTAAAGTACCTGGCGAATCAGGCCGTGATGGAAGCGATACCCAGCGCCCGTCTCTTCAATCAGGCAGGCAACCAACATCTCCTCCAGCAAATCCAGTTGGCGAGTGTGCTCTATCTGACTGGCCGCCTGGAGCAGAGGATAGCTGAACTCCCGGCCAATCACCGCGGCCAAACCGGCCAGGCGGTACGCTTCGGGGCTGAGGCGTTCCAGGCGCAGGCCGATGGTTTCGCGGATACTGGCCGGGATGGCAAAACCGCTGCCGGACGGGCCAAGCCTGCGCCCAAACTCGACCAGACCGGAGGTAAAACGCCAACAATTGTTGGCCTGTTCAATTTTGCCCGTTTCCCGCAGCGCCAGCACAATTTCCTGGACAAAGAAAGGATTGCCCTCGGTCAAATAAAAAATAGCCTCACCCAGGTCAGAGGCTAAACTGCCGCCGCCCAACAGGGCGGAGCAAAGCCGAGAAACCTCGCTCCCCTTGAGCGGCAGCAACTCAAGGCGCTGTCCCAGCCGGTGGCTGAGCAACTCAGCGCAAAGCCGGGCTACGGGGCTGCCGCGCGGCGCTTCTTCAGCCCGCAGGGTGCAAAGGATGAGCAGAGGAGCTTGATTAATCCGGCGGGCCAGATAGTGCAAAAGCTGCAAACTCGACTCGCCCGCCGCGTGCAAGTCGTCCAAAAATAGCACCAAGCCGTCAGATTGGGCCAGGATCAGCATGGCCGTCGTCACCGCGTCAAACAAACGCTGGCGTTCCTGGCCCAGTTCAGGTTCCAGCGGCGGCGTCAAAGCCTGGTTGGCTTCGGTTAATTCGGGCAGGAGGCGAGCCAAATCCTGGCTCAAACTGCCCAGCTTTTCGCGCAGTCGTTGCTGTACCGGGCCGGTCAAGCCGCTGCGAAGAGCCTCGACAAAGGGGCCGTATGGCAGATGTCCTTCCTGCTCGTAGGCCGCGCCGGATAAGACTTGCATTCCTTGAGCCTGGGCCAGGGCCAATACTTCTTCGGCCAGGCGACTTTTGCCCACGCCCTGTTCGCCGCTCAGAATCACCACCTGCCCGCAGCCCGCTTTAGCCTGCCGGAGCAAATCGGTCAGATGGCGCAGTTCGTTTTCACGCCCCAGCAGGAGAGGGCGCTGCGCTGTTTCCGGCAGGTGAATGGGTTCGGTTGTCAGCGCGCGTTCCGGGAGGGGCTGCCAGCGATTTTCGGCAATGGCCTGGTACAAGGCCACCGTTTCGGGGGCCGGCTCGACCTCCAACTCGTGGCGTAGGGTTTGGCACAGGTGGTGATAAAGCTGTAACGCTTGGTGACGCTGGCCGGTTTGGGCATAGACCCGCATCAACTGGCGATAGGTTTCTTCGTGGGTGGAGTCTACCCGCAGTAAATCCTGCCAACAAGCGACAGCTTCGGGATAAGCCGCCGCTTGAAGATACAAACGGGCCATTTGCTGGACCAAAGCACAGTAGGCAGCCCGGACTTTATGGCGACAATCGCCCGCCCAATCTTCATACAGATCTTCGGGTAAAAAATCGCCCTGGTAGAGACAGCGGGCGGCTTCGTAATGGGGCAAGGGGTCGGGCTGCTGGCCGCCAAACTGGATGAGGCGTTCAAACTCCAGCACATCTAGCCAGGCGACAGCTTCCATATTTAAGATAAGTTTGCCGTCTCTGAAGAAAATGTAGCGCGAGTCGGCGGCATTAAGAAGGTCCGGCTCAAGCACCCGCCGCAGGATAAACAGGGTGCGGTGGAGGTTGTTGGCCGCTCGTTCCGGGTGCTGTTCGGGCCAGAGCCATTCAAAAACCTGATCCTTTAAAAGCCGGCCCTGGGGGGCCAACAGCAGCAGTTTAAACAAGCTTTTGGCTTTGCGCCGCTTCCAGGCCGAGTCTTCAATAAGTTCGGGGCCGCGATACACGGCAAAACGGCCCAGCGTATAAATTGTCAGCAGAGGTATAGGCGCATCAGCGAACGTGGCTGAATTGGGGAGGGACAGTGGAACGGAATGTTTCGGACCGGTGAATGTTAATTGGCTAACATTCATTTTCCCCCTGAGGTCAAACTATCACATTATGAACGATAAGTGGGGGGGATTTTACCACAACTGATAGCAAAGTAAAAATCATCCAAACTCAGGAGTGTTCACGAATCTGAGCATGTCGCCGATAATGATAATCCACAGATTTCGCAGATTACACAGATTTTTAATTTTTTATCTGCGAAATCTGTGTAATCTGTGGACTATTTTTGAGACATCCTTGATTAGCTTAACTCACGGCCAGTGCCGGTTCCGCTTCACCTTCGTGCTCGGCCAGCCAGCGTTCGGCGGCAATGGCGGCGGCAGCCCCCATTCCGGCGGAGGTAATGGCCTGCTTAAAAATCGGGTCGGTGATTTCGCCGGCGGCCCACACCCCCTCGACGCTCGTCCGCAGTTCTTTGTCGGTAATCAAATACCCCTGGTCGTCAATGGCCAGTTGGCCCTGGAACAGGTAGGAGTTGGGCAGGTGGCCGATAAAGATAAAAACGCCGTCGGTGGGGCGAGTCCAGCTTTCGCCGGTTTTGACGTTTTTCAATTCGATGCTGGTAACGACCGGATCGCCATTAATTTTGGTCACGACCGTATCCCAGATAAAGGCGATTTTCTCATTTTTTCGGGCGCGTTCTTGCAGGGTGTAGCCGGCCCGCAGCGAGTCGCGCCGGTGGATGACCGTCACCTGCCGGGCAAATTTGGTCAAAAAGATGGCTTCCTGCAAGGCGCTGTCGCCGCCGCCGATGACGACCACATCTTTATCGCGGAAGAAAAAGCCGTCACAGGTGGCGCAGTAGCTCACCCCACGGCCTACAAACTCCGGCTCGCCCGGCACACCCAGCTTGCGCGGCGAGGCGCCGGTGGCAATAATCAGGCTTTTGGCGTAATAGTCGCCGCTGTGCCCCGTGAGCCGGAAGGGACGCCGGCTTAAATCAACCTGCTGGATTGAATCTATCGTTACATCGGTTCCAAAACGCTCGGCTTGTTCCTGCATCTTTTCGACCAGTTCCGGGCCGGTCAAACCCTGGGGGAAGCCGGGAAAATTTTCCACCTCGGTGGTGGTGGCAATCTGACCGCCCAATTCATTGCCGGTAATCACCAATGGCTTCAAATTGGCGCGGGCAGCGTACAGAGCGGCGGTCAAGCCGGCCGGGCCGGAACCCAGAATAACAGTTTCACGGATGGTGGTATCATTAGCCATAGTATAGTCTTTCCTTTGAAATAGCTTTTTGGAGTACAATTCTTTGTTTACACTAACTGCTCAGGTATGTCATTTCGACCGGAGGGAGAAATCCCCAATATCTTGCTCTTAACCGTTGCACCGGGGGGATTTCTCGACCTTCGGTCTCGAAATGACATGAGGCTGAGTAGCAACGTTTACAATATTTTAGACGCACAACTCTGTCAAATGTTACATCTCGCTTTACAACTGTACTTTTTTAATCCAAACCACCGGCTCAAAATCAAGCAGACTCCGCATCACTTCGTCAGAAACATCGCTGTCCACCCGAATAAAGGATAGGGCCATGCCGTAGGGATGCGTGCGGCCATAGCGCCAGGCGGCAATATTGATGTTGTGTTCACCCAGAACCGTGCCAACGCGCCCGATGAAGCCGGGCCGGTCTTGGTTGCTCATGACCAAAATTTGACCCTCTGGCCGCACGTCAAAGTGGTATTCGTCAATCTGCACCAGACGCGGCTCGTCGTTGGAAAAGAGGGTGGCGGCAATAGTCCGGCAGCCGCCCTCCCAAACCACCCGGCAGGTGATAAGGTTGGGGTAGTTGGGCGTGGGCAAACCGCTGGTTTGCGAGACGGCGATACCGCGCTGCCGGGCCAGGTGGGGGGCGTTGATATAATTGACCGTCTCGTGCAGCACCGTCTCCAGCAAGCCTTTAAGGATGGCTACGGTGACAGGTTTGATGTGACCATTCAGTTCTTCGCCCTTGATTTCCACCTCAACCCGCTGGATGGCGTCGGCGGCCAGTTGGGTTTGCAGGCTGCCTACTTTTTCGGCCAGGGTGAGAAAGGGTCTTAGCTGTTGTAATAATTGGGCATCCACAATGGGCATGTTGATGGCATTCCGAAAATCGCGCCCGCGCAGCGCGTCTATCATTTGCTCTACAATTTGGGTACCCACATCCTGCTGCGCCTCGACGGTGCTGGCGGCCAGATGGGGGGTAATGATGACATTGTCCAGATGGCGCAGCGGGCTGTCGGCCGCTAATGGCTCTTCGGCAAATACATCCAGGGCCGCCCCGGCCACTTTACCGGATTTCAAACCGGCAATCAAAGCTGCTTCGTCAATCAGCGCGCCGCGGGCGGCATTGATAATCCGCACCCCCGGCTTCATCTGGGCGATGGCTTTGGCGTCAATAATTTTCTCCGTCTGGCTAGTCAGGGCGGCGTGCAGCGAGATAAAATCAGAATGGGCGTACAATTCGGCCAGGTCTACCGGCTTCACTTTGAGATCGTGGGCTACTTCATCGCTCAGATAGGGATCATAGGCCAACACATCCATCCCAAAAGCCTGGCAGCGCAGGGCTACTCGCGCCCCAATGCGACCCACACCAATAATCCCAATGGTTTTGCGATAAAGCTGGACGCCCATAAAATTTTTGCGCTCCCACTCTCCCGCTTTCAGGCTGGCATGGGCTTGCGGCACGTGGCGGCACAGAGCTAACAACAAGGCCAGGGTATGCTCAGCGGTGGCGATGGTGTTGGCCCCCGGCGTATTGGTCACAATCACCCCGCGCATGCTGGCTGCGTTAACATCAATGTTGTCAACCCCCACGCCGGCCCGCCCGACCACCTTCAAACGGTCGGCGGCAGCCAGCACTTCGGCGGTTACTTTGACGCTGCTGCGCACAATCAGGCCATCATAGCCGGGAATCTGCTCGGCCAGGGTGGCCGGGGTTAAGCCTTTAACGACGTCGAATTGAATATCCTCAGCCGCTTCCAGCAGGGCCAGTCCTTCAGGCGAGAGATCGTCGGTGATGAGGACTTTGTAAGTCATGCATTTGCTCCTAAAAGGTATTGACGTTGAACGTTAAATGTTAAAGGTTACTTTGCCTGTTTCAATAAGCTCGACGCCTTTGGTCAAAACAGGTGAGTGAGGAGAGCCGGCCATGGCGCTTCGTTCGGCTTTGGTTAAGGCCAGGGGTAAAACCGGGGCCAGACTGAAACTGGTGATAAAGACATCCGCTTCCGCAGCCACCCGTTCCCGCGTGATGACGCCTCCAAAACCGACCATCAAATCTACCGCTGTACGCGCCACCAGATCGCTCACGCCATCGCCGACCAGCATGGCCCGCCCCTGCCGGCCTGCCAATAGCTCTTGCACCACCTGGATTTTACCATGCGTTTGAATCAGCGGCGTATCAGCCGGGTCGAGATATTCGACATCAAGGCGCACCCCCCAGCGGTCCTGCTGATAATCCCACCATTGGCCCGATAAACTGTTGTAGCGCACGTCAACCGCCCGGATATTTTGCGCCGGGATGCCCAACCATTCGCCAAAGGGCTGCACTGCTTCCAACAGCCCGCCGCTAACAATAAACACGTCTCGTCCGGCTGCTTGCAGCGCCCGAATCACTTCAAGCGCATCAGCGACCAGGGTATGGCGATAACGACGCTCCAGTTCGCGGATTTCGGCTCGGGTTGGGGCAAGCAGTTCCAACCGGCGGTCGTAGACGTTTTGCAAGTGAACTTCACCGTCCATCGCCGCGTCGGTGAGCCGTTTGACCTCTTCAAATTTTCCCTTGTGCCGGGCCAGTTCGTCTATGCCCTCGATGCTGCTCAAGGTGCTGTCGCAATCAAAAAAGACAAACTGAAAGCCGGGCCACTCCTGCCAGGGTTTATCTTTGAAGCTTAATTGCGCCATGGTCGGTGTTTCAAAAAAAAGACGAACACATAGAAAGTGTCCGTCTTTGGATCGAGGTCAGTGTACCTCAATTGAGGGTTTCGGTCAATCTGAGGTACAATGGAAGGATGGAGGGGTGGAGGGTTGGAAGTTTGCCAGACATAACAGCCAGTCTCACACTTAATGGTTTGACTGTCCAATATACTGTTGCCGGCCAGGGCGCGCCAATGCTCTTGCTCCATGGTCACGCCTCCTCGCAAGATCTGTGGGCTAAAATAAAACTGCCGGATTTGGAACAAAACTATTGTCGTTACACCCTCGACCTGCCCGGCCATGCCGGGTCGGACAAACCGCCCCTGGAGTGGTTCACCCTGGAAAATTATACCGACCTGCTGGCTCAATTTTGTCGCTGGTTCGATTTAACAGGCCTTGTGTTGGTCGGCCATTCGATGGGCGGGCTGCTCTGTTTGAACCTGGCCCTGACTCACCCGGAACTGGTGAGTAAGCTGATTTTGATTGCGCCGGTTATTGAAGGCGGTTTTCTGGCTTATCTGGACTTCTTGCTGTCGTTAGAGAAAGTTATTTGCCAGCCCTGGTCTCAATTAATGCTCGATCTCTACAACTTCTACCCCTGGCTGGCCGCCCCGATTGCCGCCAATTGGTATGCTGACCCGCGCATGCTCCTGACCGACAGCTTCAGACAGGCCCAGGCCGACTTTGCCCGCTGCCCCCTGACCACCCTCTTTGGCAATTTCAAACTGGTCCGCCAGGCCGACCTGCGGCCACACCTCTCACGCCTACAGATACCGACCCTCATTATTGCCGGTGAACAGGATCGGGTGGTGCCGTGCAGCCAGTCCAGATTGCTCGCCCACCTTGCTCCTCACACTGAATTGGTGTTGATTCCGCGCTGCGGCCATCTCCCCTTCGACGAACAGCCGGAGTTGTTTGCAGCGGCGATAGCTATGTCAACTGTTTCTAGTTAAGTTAATTGGGTACTTGGAACTATTGCATGAGAGTAACTTTTTTGCTATGATAACGATACGTTTGAAGAATGTAGATAGACCGATAGGGTCAAGCCGAATCTTCCCTTCACAGTTTAAGAAGTTGGCGAAGTAAGAGCACAGGCCCAAATTTCCAGCAATTGGTTGGGAGTTTGGGCTTTTTTATTGTCAAGCAGGAGGAACCATGCCAGAGCAACAGCGAACAAGCGGGGCAATGAGAGACGTGTTGTTGATAATTGTTCTGCTATTAGGCTTGATTGGCAGCGGTTGGGGAGTGCTCACTTACTTTCAAACAACCCTATCATCGGCCAACTTGGCCTCCGAGAGTTTTGCCCTGTCCCCGGCGCCGAAAGGTGTTATCTCGGCCGACACCCTTCATCAAGTAACCTCTCTGGCCCAGTGGAGCAAGGACCAAACCGGCAAAACGGCAGAGCAAGCAGACCAGGGGGTTAATAGCCTGGCCTTCTCACCCGATGGAATCACTTTGCTCTCCGGAAGTGCCACCGGCGTGGCCCAGGTATGGCAAATTTCGGGGTGTGGCGGCCTTGCCAAAGAGTGTGCTACGCTTTTAGATACGTTGCCCGGAGAAGTAGAGGTGGACAGCGTGGCTTTTTCGCCCGACGGAACAACCTTAGCGATCGCAGTTAGCCGGGTACTAACGCCGGGTGTGTGGGATGACACGGTTCGGGTCTGGCGGCGGGCTGACGGCGTTTTGCTTCACCGGCTGGAAGGGCCACGGGTGGCGGTTATCAGTTGCGGTTTGTTTCGAAATAGCGTTGTCTTTTCGCCTGATGGCAGCTTATTGGCTTCTGGCTCTTATGATCATGCCGCCCGGCTGTGGCGTGCATCTGATGGGACGTTACTGCATAGTTTTGAGGGACACGCCGGAGCGGTTCTGAGCCTGGCCTTTTCCCCAGATGGGGCGGTGTTGGCTACCGCTTCCGACGACGGAACGGTCAAACTATGGAAGGTTTCAACAGGGGAGCTATGGCAAACATTTCCCGGGTATCTCGGCGCAGCTACCAGCGTGGCCTTTTCTCCCGATGGGACCTTTGTGGCTTCCGGCGAAGCGACCGGAATGGTTCGGCTGTGGCAAGTGACCGATGGAAAAATGCTCCATACCTTCGAAGGTCAGAAGAATACTGTCAGCAACTTGGATTTCTCGCCCGATGGCACTCTCCTGGCCGCCGGGTCGTCCACTGCCGACAATAGCGTTAATCTTTGGCGAGTGGCCGATGGAGTGTTGTTGCGTACTTTAAAGGGTCACACTGCCCGTCTCAACAGTGTTGTCTTTTCTCCTGATGGTACTTTGCTCGCCTCGGCTGCAGAAGATGGCGTAGTACGGTTATGGGGATTGGCGGACCCATTAAATCAATAGTAGTAAATTAGTGGGGCTTACTTCTGTTTTTACACAGGGTTAAAACGATGTGGGGTCAGTCCCCGCGACAGCTAAAAAGGGCTGCTTAACTTGAGCAGCCCTTTTCTCACAAATTCTATTTTCTCGATACAAATGAGTTAATTCAATACCATTTCCGCTGGTACTGGCTTGACCGGTTCTCGCATTACCTCACTCAAGGGGACGGCTGAACTCAAGGCTTGAGCCAACACCTCCTCGATGGTTTCGGCCATGACGAAGGTCATATCTTGGCGCACATCGTCCGGTATATCATCCAGGTCGGCTTCGTTCCGCTGCGGGAAGATAACCGTCCGCAGACCGGCCCGGTGAGCGGCCAGAATTTTCTGCTTCAGGCCACCAATCGGTAACACCTGCCCTTGCAGGCTAACCTCGCCAGTCATCCCTACGTCGGATCGGACCGGGCGACCCGTGAGCAGCGACACCAACGCCGTGACCATCGTCACCCCGGCGGAGGGGCCATCCTTGGGCACCGCCCCGGCGGGAACATGCAGGTGGATGTCGGCGTCGTTGAACTTGGCCGAGTCAATCCCCAACTCCTGGCTGTGGGCACGGACATAGCTAAGCGCGATTTGCGCACTCTCCTTCATCACGTCGCCTAACTGGCCGGTCAGAGTCAGGCGGTCTTTACCGGGCATAGCGGCGGCCTCGATAAAGAGGACATCACCACCGACCGGAGTGACGGCCAAACCAGTGGCCACGCCCGCTTTTTCGGTGCGCAGCGCCGCCTCAAAGTGGAAGCGGGGCTTACCTAGATACTCTCTCACCTGAGCCGGGCCAATCTTGACCGGCTCTGCTCCCTTGCCATTAGCGACGGTAAGTTCACCCGCAGCCACTCTGGTAGCCACTTTACGGACCACCCGCCCGATTTCGCGTTCCAGGTTGCGCACGCCGGACTCGCGGGTGTAATCGCGGATGATTTGGCGCAGACCGGCTTCCTCGAATTGAATTTCATCGGGGCGCAGGCCGTTGGCCTTGACCTGCCGCGGCACCAGATAGCCTTTGGCAATCTCCAACTTCTCATATTCGGTGTAGCCATCAAGCTGGATGATCTCCATCCGGTCACGCAAGGGCGCCGGGATGGTATCCAGCGTGTTGGCGGTAGCGATGAACATCACCTGGCTCAAGTCAAAATCTACGTCCAGGTAATGGTCGCGGAAGGCGTAGTTTTGCTGCGGGTCCAGCACCTCCAGCAGGGCGCTGCTGGGGTCGCCGCGCCAGTCGGAGCCAATCTTGTCCACCTCGTCGAGCATAAAGACCGGGTTGCGGGTGCCGGTGCGCTTGAGCGATTGGATCACTCGCCCCGGCAGCGCGCCAATGTAGGTGCGCCGGTGGCCGCGAATTTCGGCTTCGTCGCGCACGCCGCCCAGGCTCATGCGGGTAAACTCGCGGCCCAGGGCGCGGGCAATGCTGCGGCCCAGGCTGGTTTTACCCACGCCAGGCGGCCCCACAAAGAGCAGAATGGAACCGCCGGCCCGATCCTGCTCATGTCCGGCCTCAACCGGCTCGTCATCCAGTTGCCGTTCCAGGCGCAGCTTGCGCACGGCCAGATATTCCAGAATCCGCTCTTTGACATCCTTGATGTCGTAGTGGTCGGCGTCGAGCACCTGGCGGGCGTGAGGAATATCAAGGTTGTCCTCGCTCAACTTGCTCCAGGGCAGGCTGACCATCCAATCCAGGTAGGTTTGGATGACGCCATATTCGGCGGATTGCGGCTGGAGTTTTTCCAGGCGGCTCACCTCGCGCAGGGCCTCTTTTTTGGCCTCTTCGGGCATGCCGGCAGCCTCGATTTTTTCGCGGTATTCGGCGGTGACCGCTTCGTCGTCGCCTTCGCCCAGTTCTTTCTGGATGGCTTTTAATTGTTGGCGCAGATAATACTCGCGCTGAGTTTTATCCAGTTCCTCTTGCGTTTCAGAGCGGATTTGCTGGCCAATTTCCAGCACCTCCAGTTCGCGGGTCATCAACCGCACCAGGTGGGCCATTTTTTCGCGCAAACTGTCCTCGACCAGCAGTTTCAGCCGGTCTTCCAGGTTCATGCGCATATTAGAGGCAATGGTGTAAACAATGGTACGCGGATTGTCAATCTGTTCCAGGAATTGGCTGACCTCGTTAGGGACCTGCGGCATATGCTCGACGATGGCGCGGGAAAGTTCAAGCACCCGCCGTTTGAGCGCCTCCAGTTCGGTGGCTTTACCTTCCTCGACGACATCAGGAGCCATGGTGATTTTGGCAGTCAGGAAAGGTTCGGTTTGGGTCCAGCTTTCGATCTTGAAGCGTTCGATGCCCTGGACAATGACCTGTAACGCATCGTTTTCACCCCGCACCACCCGGTGAATCCGGGCCACCACGCCGACCTCGTACAGTTGTTCGGGGCCGGGTTCTTCGATTTCCGGCTCTTTGGAAACCACCAACCCAATCAGGCTGTTATCTTTGATAGCAGCGCGGATCAAGTTGATAGATCGGGGCACCCCAATGCTCAGGGGCATAATAATAAACGGAAAAGCGACCGTGCCACGCAGCGGCAGAATCGGCAGCTCACTCGGAAAGGCTTCGTCGCCGTCTGTTTGGTTTACCAGTTCCTCAAAAGAACTAAACATATCATCTCCTTATCTTATCGCGTGACGTTTCTTGTTGCTAATCTTCGTTACTTGACGTTCTACACGCTGTATTCCTTACTTATCGAGCCATTATACATAGGTACTGTTAGATTAGCGTTAGATTTTTAGCAAAAAAATAGGGGACGATAGGTTCAAAAGGGTGTGTCTTTTTAATGAGCCTTTGTTCTAGCCCGCGTAACTCCAGCCCAAATCAACCAGAGTCAAGCTGTCGGCCGCTTTGCCCGGTTTGCGTACATCTCCACCGACCACTTCACCCACCACAATATCATGGTCTCCATCCACATCCAGCTTGCCGACTACCCGGCACTCCAGGTAGGCTGCGGCGGCCTCCAGGATAGGGCAGCCGGTTTCCGGCCCTTCGCTGTAGTTCACATTCTCCATCTTGTCCGGCTTTTTGAAGCGGCTCTTGGTAAAGGGTTTGATGGCTTCGGCATCGGCCTTATTGAAAATATTAACAGCAAACACTTGGCCCAACTCAATTAATCCGTGCGAATAGGAGGTTTTCTGCAAGCCCAGGGCAATCAGGCGCGGCTCAAACGAAGCCTGGGTGACCCAGTTGGCAACCATAGCATTAACCTCATCACCATTCCGTGAGGTGATGGCATAAAAACCATAAGGCATCATATTTAAAGCATCTTTAATCGGATCGTGGGCCATAGGTTTACTCCTCTCTTGGGTTCGGATTATAGTGGGCCGGGTAGGTTTGTCAAAACCCGTCCTAGCCTCAATACTTTTCAAATAACGTAGTTTAGCCCCTTGTGGGCGGGCACAAGGCCCTATGCTAAGCCTTATTTGAAAAGTATTGGTCCTAGCCTAACTTTAGTCAGGGTAAGTCTATTCCTAAAGATAGCTGAAGCGCCTAACCAAAGTGTCTTGTAAAGAGAGGTCTTTGTTTCTATACTCTGATTAATTTCCCCGGAGACACCTCCTCTCGTCTCAAAATAGCAGGTTTATTAGCCAAGAAAGGAAAAACACTATGTCCCAAGAAATGCAAAGTCGAAGAGATGCCGAAGCGAAACTCATCGCCAAAGCGCAGGCAGATCAGGCCTTCCGGCAAGCACTGCTCAATAACCCCAAAGCTACCATTGAAACGGAACTGGGCGCAATTATGCCCGAAGGTTTACAGGTGAAAGTTGTTGAGGAGACCTCCAACACCCTCTATCTGGTGCTGCCTGCCGTCGAGGATCAACTCTCTGAGACCGACCTGGACGGCATTGCCGGGGGAGCACTTAGCACTTATTCCGCCGCCAAGAAAAAGGAGGCTTATTATTAAAGCGAAGTTGCTGTTATCAGGGTAGCTCTAACTTTCTCGGAGTGCAAAAATTTAGCTTTTACATTCTAAATTTTCAGCATGGGTGGGGTAATGGTTCCTTCTGATAAGCGAGGCTCAATGGTTGATGCTAATCCTTTTACCGATGACAGCGATGCCTTGCTCATTGTCCCACCCTTTGCTCGCTTGAGCGCCCCCGCTTTAGGGGTTCATATCCTCCAGACCTGCGCCGGAGCCGCCGGCTTTCAGGTGAAGGTATTGTATGCCAACCTCATGGTGGGCGCGCTCATCGGCCCGCAAACTTATACCGACATCTGCCAGACTCCGGCCACAGTGGTTTTAGGCGAGCGACTTTTTGCCGCCAGCGCTTACGACCTGCCCCCTTTGGGTCGCCAGCCGGAGCGGATGTTCGATTATGCTACCCATTTTGGCTTGCTCCCAGCAGAGGTCAGGAGCCGCCTCACCCCCCTGTTTGAACAAGTTCAGCCCTATGCCCCGCCACCCTTGCCAATTCTTTTACAATTGGAGGCCCAGCTTCAAGCCTGGGTTGAAACAGTAGCCGCGCAAGTGGTTGCGCGCAACTGCCGTATTGTTGGCTGCACCACCATGTTTGAACAAACCGCCGCCAGCATTGCCCTGCTCCGGCGGGTCAAAGCCTTATCGCCGCAGACGGTGACGATTATCGGCGGCTCCAACTGCGAGGGAGAAGTTGCGCAAGCCATCGCCAAACTCAGCCCGGCTGTAGATTATGTTTTTTCAGGCGAAAGTGAAATCACATTTGTAAACTTTCTGCGCCAGGTCAAGGCCAATCAACGGCCGGCCGAGCGCGTCATCTATGGTCAGCCCTGTCATCACCTCGATGCGCTGCCTCGGCCAGATTTTAGCGAATTTTTTGAGCAGTGTGCCCAATACCTGCCCGCACTGGCGGCCAAACCTCAACGCTTGACCCTGCTCTACGAAACCAGCCGGGGCTGCTGGTGGGGGCAGAAACATCACTGTACCTTTTGCGGCCTCAACGGCCACGGCATGACGTTCCGGGCCAAATCGCCGGATATCGTTCTCAGCGAATTGAAAGAACTGGCAGCCAAGTATCCGGCGCGCCAGATCAGGATGAGCGATAACATTATGCCCTTCTCCTATTTCAAAACCTTGCTGCCGCGGCTGCAAACCGAACTGCCCAATCTGGAGTTATTTTACGAACAAAAAGCCAACCTATCGCTGGCGCAAGTGTTGGCGTTGAAGCAGGCCGGCATAGCTGAAATTCAGCCCGGCATTGAGGCCCTCTCCACCTCCTTACTCAAGCGGATGGATAAAGGCGTCACCGCCCGCCAGAATATCGCCTTACTGCGCTACGCCCGTGCCGCCAATCTTCGGCTTGTTTGGAATTTATTGTGGGGTTTTCCGGGCGACCAGCGCCAGGAATATGAGGAAACCCTGGCCTTGCTGCCCTTGCTGCGTCATCTCCAGCCCCCCAGCGGCTTTTTCCATCTTTTGATTGACCGTTTCAGTCCTTATTTTGACCGCCCGGCTGATTACGGCATTCGCCAGCTTGAGCCATTTGGCGGCTATGCCCAATCGTTGCCGGACGAAGTGGAGCCGGGGCAAATTGCTTATCATTTTGTGGCCGACTACGACTGCGAGTCTCATCGCCAACCGGAACTGATGCTGGCTATTCAGCGGGAACTGGATCTGTGGCAAACCACCTGGGAAGCTACCATAAAATTGTCGCCCAGCCTTACCATGCGCACTCCTCCCCTGCTGCGGGTTACCCACGAAACCGACGGTGGTTATTTGCTGCACGATACCCGTGGCCTGCCCGACACGACACAAGAGACCTGGCTCAGTCACCGGCAAGCTGCGGTAGCGCTGGTGGCCCGCCCCTTCGAGTCGAGCGCCGAAATCGAATGGGCGCTGCACCGCAAAGTTGGTGTTGTTCGGGATGGTTGGTACATACCCCTGGCCACGGCTGGCCCCGAACTGCTCCGGGAGTTTGAGAGTGATGTAGGGCAAAGTGGGTCAACGGGCGAAGCGATAAGGATAGAGCTGCCAAATTCAATGCCGTTTCGACTATTGTTAGTGAACTAAATGGGGGAACACATGGTTGATTTTAAGCCTTTTCCTGTTGGCAGGGGCGATGCGCTCATTATCGTCCCGCCTTTTGCCCGGCTGAATGCGCCGACGCTTGGCCCCCATCTCCTACAGGCTTATGCCAGGGAAGCCGGCTTTGAGGTAAGAGTCCTCTATGCCAACCTGATGCTGGCTACCGTGATTGGCGTGGACAATTATATGACCCTCTGCTCCTCGACGCTGGCCTTGATTGGGGAACGTTTCTTCGCCGCCAGCGCCTATGACCTCCCTCCGCTCGGCTGTGAAGCGGAAAAAATGTTTACACCGGAGACATTTTTCAGCCTGTTCTCGCCCGAAACGCTAACACCCGAACGCCTCCGGTCCTTCACCCAGATGCATGCTCCTACCCCCTTTAGCCTGGATATGCCGGCCTTGAAGCGGCTGGAGGCCCAGGCCGCTCCTTGGGCCGACGCGGTCGCTGCCGCCGTTGTTGCCAGCGGAAGCCGGGTGGTCGGCTGCACGACAATGTACGAGCAGACAGCGGCCAGCATTGCCCTGCTCCGGCGGGTCAAACGCCTGTCGCCGCAAACTATCACCATTATCGGCGGGGCCAACTGCGAAGGCGAGATGGCCGAAGGCATCGCCAGTCTCAGCCCGGCCCTGGATTACATTTTTTCAGGCGAGAGTGAAGATACCTTTGTCGCCTTTCTGCGCCAGATGCAACTGGGCCAGCTTCCTATCCAGCGCATCATCTACGGTCAACCCTGCCAGCATCTCGATGACCTGCCGCCGCCCGATTTCAGCGAGTTTTACGAACAATATGAGCAATACCTGCCGGCAGAGGCAGCCAAACTACCGCAGATGTCCTTGCTTTATGAGAGCAGCCGGGGCTGCTGGTGGGGCCAGAAACATCACTGCACCTTCTGCGGCCTCAACGGTCAAGGGATGGCTTTCCGGGCCAAATCGCCCCAGAAAGTGATTGACGACCTGAACTACCTGCTGGCCCGTTTCCCAACCCGCTGGATTTATATGACCGACAATATTATGCCTCATACCTACTTCAAAACTCTTCTGCCTCGCCTGGCCGCCGAAGTGCCCGGCGTGCAATTATTCTTTGAGGAAAAGGCCAATCTATCCCTGGAGCAGGTATTGGCGCTGAAGCAGGCCGGAGTCGCCGAAATTCAGCCTGGCATTGAAGCGCTTTCTTCGTCGCTGCTCAAGCGGATGGATAAAGGCGTGTCGGCCCGCCAAAATGTGACCCTCCTGCGCTATGCTCGCTCGGCCGGCCTGCCCCTGGTCTGGAATCTGCTGTGGGCCTTCCCCGGCGACCGGCCCGAAGAGTACGAAGAAACGCTGGCCTTGATCCGGCTGCTGCGCCATTTGCAGCCGCCCACCGGCATGTATCATTTATCTATCCATCGCTTTAGCCCCTACTTTGACCGTCCGGCCGATTACGGCATCGAACACGTCCGGCCCTATGGCAGCTACGCCCAGATTGTGCCGGCGGGGGTTGACCCGGCCAAGGTGGCTTATCATTTTACGGCCAGCTATCCGTGCGGTTCGCATCACTGTCTTGACCTCATCGAAGAAATTTGGCGCGAGGTAGAAGCCTGGCAGGCTGCCTGGCAAAGCAGCATCAGCCTGGCCCCCGGTATCCGTATCCACACCCCGCCGATGTTGACCGTGTCCCGCGAAGCCGGCGAGCGCTGGCTGCTGCGCGATACGCGGGGACTGCCCGGCACAACGGACAACCTCCAGCTCACCCGCTCCCAGGTTGCGGCAGTCATGACCGCCCGGCCTTTCAGCCCGTCCGCCGAGATAACCTGGGCGCTGGAGCGCAAGCTGGGCGTTATCCTTGATGGCTGGTACGTGCCCCTGGTCACGGCCGAGCCGACCTTGCTGCGAGAGTTTGAGCCGCAGCCCAAGCCAATAACCCTACAGCTCGCGCCAATAGAATTATATAGTTGAGTCGAGGGCAAATGCCCCTGGCCATAAAACCAAACCTAGTCAAAGAAAGGAAAAAGCTATGTCGCAACAAGTTCAAAGTAGAAAAGAGGCAGAGGAACTCCTCATTGCCAAAGCGCAAGCCGATGCTTCGTTTCGGCAGGCGTTGTTGAGCAACCCCAAGACGACGATTGAAAAAGAGTTGGGTGGGACTCTACCGCAGAATTTACAGATAAAAGTGGTTGAGGAAACCTCCGACACCCTCTATCTGGTGCTGCCGGCCGCCGGAGACCAGCTTTCTGAATCTGAGTTGGACACAATCTCCGGCGGCCAATCGTCGCTTTTTGAGAAGAAGGGAGTTAACGCCGTCGTTTTTATTTAGGGTGTATTTCAGGTAGATAGGGGGGAGTCCAAAGCATGCTTTGGACTCCAAACCGCGCCTTATCACCAGGGAGATAAAATGTTTGATTTTAGCCCCTTTGTCCCTGCCAGCGATGCTCTGATTATTGTGCCGCCCTTTGCCCGGTTGAACGCACCGGCCCTGGGGGTTCACGTGCTGCAAGCCTGCGCCAGAGCAGCCGGCTTTCAGGTGCGCGTGCTGTACGCCAACCTCTGGCTGGGGGCAACCCTTGGCCCGGAAACTTACACCGATATTTGCGAAGCCCCGCCTTTGTCGCTGTTTGGCGAGCGACTCTTTGCCGCCAGCGCCTATGGTTTACCCCCGCTGGGGCATCAGCCGGAAGAAATGTTTGATTACGCCCTACATCTCCGTTTTCTGCCGCCGGAGGCGCAGCGCCGCCTGATGCCCATGTTTGACCGGGTTCGGTCGGGCCGTCAACCGGCGCTTAATCTGCCGGCGCTGTTACAGGTAGAGGCTCAGGCGGCAGCCTGGGTTGAAGCCGTGGCCGCCGGTGTGGCCGCGCTCAATTGCCCGATTGTTGGCTGCACCACCATGTTCGAGCAGACGGCGGCCAGCGTGGCCCTGCTCAAGCGCATCAAACAGCTATCGCCGCAAACGATCACGATTATCGGCGGCCCCAATTGCGAGGGGGAGATGGCCCAGGGGGTCGCCAGCCTCAGCCCGGCGTTAGATTATATTTTCTCCGGCGAAAGCGAAACCACCTTTGTAGACTTTCTGCACCAGATCAAGGCCGGGCAGCGGCCCGCCGAACGCATCATCTATGGCCAACCTTGCCAGCGCCTCGACGCCCTGCCATCCCCCGACTTGACCGAATTTTACCAGCAATTTGAGCAGACTCTGCCCGCCCAGGCCAGCCAACCCGACTATCTTTGGCTTTCTTACGAAAGCAGTCGCGGCTGCTGGTGGGGCCAGAAACATCACTGCACCTTTTGCGGTCTCAACGGTCAAGGCATGGGCTACCGGGCCAAATCAGCCGACCGAATGATTGGCGATTTGAAACAACTGGTGGCCAAACACTCCCTGCGCCAGGTCGGGATGACCGATAACATTATGCCCTATGCCTATTTCAAAACTTTATTGCCACGCCTGGCGGCAGAAATACCCGGCTTGCAGATGTATTATGCGCTCAAGGCCAACCTTTCGCTGGCGCAGATGAGGGCGCTGAAAGAGGCCGGCGTGGTCAAACTCCAGCCCGGCATCGAGGCCCTTTCTTCCTCGCTGCTCAAACGGATGAACAAGGGCGTTCTGGCCCGCCAGAATGTCGCCTTGCTGCGCTACGCCCGCTCGCTCAATATCGAAGTCTACTGGAATCTATTATGGGGTTTTCCCGGCGACCAGGCGCAGGAGTATCGGGAAACCTTGAATCTTTTGCCGCTGCTGCGCCATCTGCAGCCGCCCAGCGGGCTGCATCACCTGGCGATTGATCGCTTCAGCCCCTACTTTGACCGCCCAGCCGATTACGGCATTAAAACCATTAAGCCTCTGGGCGGCTATGCCAGCCTGCTGCCCGCCGGGGTTGATCTGGCCCAGGTGGCCTATGAATTTGTGGCCGATTATCCGTGCGAGTCGCACCAGCACCCAGAGTTGATTAGGGCCATCCAGCGCGAGGTGGAAGCATGGCAGGCGGCCTGGCAGGCCGAAGTCGAGTTATCGCGCGCAGTCCGGATGCTCACCCCACCCCTGTTGATCGTCACCCGCGAGGCCGATGGCCGCTATTTGCTGCGGGATACGCGCGGTTTGCCGGGCGTGGAGGAGCGCGCCTGGCTCACCCAGCGGCAAGCCTCACTTGCGCTGGTCGCCCGCCCCCTGGCCCAGGCCGGCGACATCGCCTGGGCATTGGAGCGCAAAGTCGGCGTTGCCCTCGACGGTTGGTACGTCCCCCTGGCTACGGCTGAACCGGGTTTACTTCAAATGTTTGAAGCTGAACCAGAGCAATCGGGGTTGATCCTGGAGCTAAAATTACAGCCGAAAGAGAGCGTCTATGTTTAAAGTACCGGAGGCGCCTCGCGGGCAGGATGCGCTGATTATCGTGCCGCCCTTTGCCCGGCTGAACGCCCCCGCGTTGGGCGTCCATCTCCTCCAGGCCTGCGCCAGAGAAGCCGGTTTTCGGGTCGGCCTGGTGTATGCCAACCTCCACCTGGCCTCGGTCATGGGCGTGTCGAATTACGTCGCCATGCATGCGCCCCTTGCCGCTCTGGTGGGGGAACGTTTTTTTGCCGCCAGCGCCTTTGATCTGCCGCCGCTGGGCCGTGAGCCGGAGCGGATGTTAGAACGAGAGCGAAAGACCATCCCGTTTGACCTTGATCTGGCCACCCTGCGCCGGCTGGAAGCGTATGCTGGCCCGTGGGCTGATATGATGGCGGCCGCCATCGTCGAGCGCCAGACCCAGGTGGTTGGCTGCACTACCCTGTTTGAGCAGACGGCAGCCAGCATCGCTTTGCTCAGGCGGGTCAAACGCCTGTTACCGTCTGTAGTGACCATTATCGGCGGGCCGAACTGTGAAGGGGAGATGGCCCAGGGAATAGCCAGCCTCAGCCCGACCATAGATTACATATTTTCGGGCGAAAGTGAGACCACCTTTCCCCATTTTTTGAGCCAGATCAGAGCCGGTCAGCCGCCCCCTGAGCGGATCATTTACGGCCAACCCTGTCGCCAGCTCGACGCTCTACCGCTGCCTGACTTTACCGAATATTACGAGCAACTGGAGCGGTATTTGCCGGAACTGGCGGCCCGACCTGACTATCTGGGATTGCCCTACGAGAGCAGCCGTGGCTGCTGGTGGGGTCAGAAACACCACTGCACCTTTTGCGGTCTCAACGGTTTGGGCATGGCTTTCCGGGCCAAGTCGCCTGATAAAGTCATTAGCGACCTGAAGCAGTTGGCGGCTCAATATCCCGCGGGGCGAATCGTTATGGCCGATAACATTATGCCCCACGCCTACTTCAAGACTCTTTTGCCCCGGCTTGAGGCCGAAATTCCCGGCCTGCGGCTATTCTATGAACAAAAAGCCAATCTTTCCCTGGAACAGGTGGTCCTGTTGAAGCGAGCCGGAGTTACCGACATTCAGCCCGGTATCGAGGCCCTCTCCTCCTCCTTTCTCAAGCGCATGAAGAAGGGTGTTTCGGCCCGCCAGAATATTGCCCTGCTGCGCTACGCTCGCGCCGCCAATCTTCGCCTCATCTGGAATATCCTGTGGGGCTTCCCCGGCGATCAGCGCCAGGAATACCAGGAAACCCTGGCCCTGCTGCCCCTGTTGCGGCACTTGCAGCCACCCAACAGGGTGTTACATCTATTAATTGATCGCTTCAGCCCTTACTTTGACCATCCGGCCGACTACGGCATCACAGCCATCCAACCTTTTAGCGGCTACGCCCAATTTCTGCCCGACGGCGTTGACCCGGCCCAGGTCGCCTACCATTTTGTGGCCGATTACCCCTGCGAGGCGCACCAGCACCCGGAATTGATGGCCGAAATCCAGGCCGAGGTGGACGCCTGGCGGGCGGCCTGGCAAGCCGAACTGGTTCTCTCGCCCACCCTGCGGGTACCCACGCCGCCGCTGCTGATGGTGACCCGTGAAGCCAACGGCCGCTGGCTGCTGCGAGACACCCGCGGCCTGCCCGGCGTGGACGAGCGAGCCTGGCTCAACCCTCAACAAGCCTCCGTCGCCCTGGCCGCCCGGCCTTTCACCTCAACGGCCGAGATTGAGTGGGCGCTGGAGCGCAAAGTCGGCGTTGTCCTCGACGGCTGGTACGTGCCGTTGGCTACGGCCGCCCCCGAACTGCTCCAAAAGTTCGAGGCCGAACTGGAGCGAAGTAGGCCATCGGTCGAAGCGATAAAAGTGAAGGTCCCCAGTTGGGCGCCGGTTCAACTCCAAAACTTTTAGCAAGAAAGGAAAGACGCATGCAACGCCAAGAATTTGAAACCATGTTGATTACCAAAGCCAAAGCCGACCCGGCCTTCCGCCAGGCGCTGTTGAGCCAGCCGATGGCGACGATTGAACAGGAGTTAGGCTTCGCCCTGCCGGAATGGCTGGAAGTGAAGGTCGTCGAGGAAACGGCCACGACCCTTTATCTGGTGCTTCCCCCTCCGGCTGAAGCTGAACTTTCCGACGAGAGTCTGGAGCAAGTCAGCGGTGGGGCGACTTCAAGGCCATTGAAGTTTGGCCTCTCGCATGTTGACCCCATCTGCCCGCCGATTTGGGAGTAAACCAACCGTATCAGTTCATCGCCAGGCGAGCGCCGGAAAAAGGCGGGTCAAGACCTTGCCTGACGAAAGTCAGGTATCCTTTCCTCTCTAAAGGGTGTTGACGGCGGCTCACTTTTCGGTTACGTTTTAGCTACTCAATAGATAGTACACACAATAAACTCAACTAGATTTGAAAGCCGATCCTATCTGAGATGAGGCGATGAGAAAAGTAAAGGCTATGGTTGAGTTGACCTTATTACCCCGTGAACAAAATGCTTTGATCATCGTGTCCCCCTTCGCCCGGTTGACTGCGCCTGAACTGGGCGTGCATATTCTCCAAGCTTGCGCCAGGGAAGCCGGGTTTCAAGTGAGGGTGCTCTATGCCAACCTCATGCTGGCCGCCGTCATCGGCGTGGACAATTACATCGCTCTCTGTATGCCGTCGCATGCCCTGGTTGGGGAGCGATTCTTTGCCGCCAGCGCCTATGATCTCCCGCCGTTCGGCTATGAGCCGGAGAGATTGTTTACAGAAGAGACATTTTTGGGCTTGTTCCCCCTAGAGGTTCAGACGGTTGAGCGGCTTCAGGCGTTCAGCCTGGCCCATGCCTCCCGGCCTTTTAATCTTGACCTACCCATCCTGAAACAACTGGAAACGCAGGCCGGTCCCTGGGCCGATGCGGTCGCCGCAGCAGTGGTTGACCTCAAATGCCCCATTGTGGGCTGCACGATCATGAATGACGAGACGGATGGCCGTTGGCTGCTGCGCGATACGCGGCGGCTGCCCGGCACAACCGAGCGCCTCTGGCTCACCCGTCGTCAGGCAGCCCTGGTCCTGGCGGCCCGGCCCTTCGAGCCAAGCGCCGAGATTGAATGGGCGCAGCGGGTCGGCGGGCGAAGCGATATTAGTGGAAATGCCAGCTTCGATAATTCTGGCTGGTTAAGCTAAAAGGATTCATGAAATGAGCAACCAACTTCCCTCTCGTCAAGAATTTGATGCCAACCTTATTGCCAAAGCGCAAACAGATGCGGCCTTTTTGAGGCCGGGTGGGTGCGTGACCACTTGAAGCTGAATAAAGCGCCCACCAACCGGCTCACGCCAGGCACCTCGGCCTGTGTGAGTGGTTTTTTGATCAACATGGTCGAGCGGCAGGCCAAGCTGATCACGCCCTATCCCGCCAGCGACCGCTGGCCCTCAGGCTACGCCATCCTGGCCGAAGTCGCTTTTACCGACGCTCAGGAATTGAAGACCTGCATGGAAACGATGATCGCGGCGCACATGTCCCCAAGGCCTCGTCCCACCGCTCCGGTCCAAATCCGGCCCGATTTAAGCTTCACGCCCCTGCCAGACCTTGCCGGTTTTCGCCTCTCGACGGCCTATCAAAGTCACGTCTTCAAAGGGGATGCGGTTGTGGTTCAAGTGGGTGAAATGATTCGGGGTGGTGACAAAACGGCTGCTGAACTGGAATTTCTGCTTGAAATCTGCGGCGTCCCGGCGGCGCAAACTCGCCGCCTGCTGCACCAGTTATTTGAGCAAGGGCTGCTGGCCGATCCTTCACTCAGCCAGCAATCGCTTGAGTCGGTTTCAATAAAACAGCCTGATAATTCATTAGTTTCACTCATCTAAACAGGAGAATCTTATGAGCCAACAAACTCAATACACCCAGAATCAAATAACCCAACTCATCCAACGCGCCACTCAGGATCAGACGTTTCGCCAGGCTTTACTGCAAAATCCCCAGGCTACGCTGGCCCAGGAATTGGGCGCAGCCCCGGCGGAAGCAGTCACAGCCAAAATAGCGGGTCTCCTCAGCGGGGAACTCTCCGAGGCAGAGTTGGATGATGTCAGCGGCGGCATTATCGCTATTCTGATTGGCCGCAAACCGGGGGAAACTTCATAAGTTACCGATGGTAGTAGCAATTTATGACTCTCTCGCACTACAAGCAGTTATTACATTAGTCAATGAAAAAAGTTCTCTTCATTCTGGGCCAATTGAGCGATCTGGACATCGAGTGGTTCATCAAAATCGGGCATAAGGAACAAGTTCCTGCCGGAAAAACCCTCATTCACGAAGGCCAGGCTATTGACACCCTATACCTCGTGCTCGACGGGGCTTTGACCGTCTCTATGCGGGCGCTCGGCGACCAGGAGATCGCCCGGCTGGGTGCAGGCGAGATGGTCGGCGAGATGTCTTTTATTGACGCTCGCCCGCCCTCGGCTACGGTCACGGCGGCAGAAAATACCTTCGTCTTAGCTGTTCCCCGGCGGCAGTTGGCGGCCAAGCTGGAACAAGACCCCGGCTTTGCCGCCCGCTTTTACCGCGCGCTGGCAACCTTCCTGTCCGACCGGCTGCGCGGTACCGTCAGCCGTTTGGGTTATGGTCAGGGCCAGTCGCTTGAGACCGAGATTGACTATGCCGACGAATTGGATGAGAATGTGCTCGACACCGTTCATTTGGCCGGAGCCAGGTTCGAGCGGATTTTGAAGCAATTGATCGGAGGATAAACGTGGTGCGTGGTACGTGGTGCGTAGGCTTAAACTACGCATCACGCACCACGCACCACGTCTAAAGAATTAAACCAATGAGCACAGAACTCGAAATTATGCTCCCCAAACTCTACGCCGGCTGGCTGGCCGACGCGCTTGATGGGCCAATTCCGCCGGAGCATAACGCTACCTGTCTCAACTGCGCTATGCTTCCCCCACCCGATGGTCCGGGCAACGGAGCGAGTCTCTACTACCATCCTCAAGCGAAATGCTGCACTTATATCCCTGAACTGCCCAACTTTCTGGTCGGCTCTATCTTGAACGACGACGACCCGGCGCAGGCTGAAGGTCGGGCTGCCCTCGCCGCTTACCTTCAAGCCGACAGCATTGCCACGCCCTTATGGCTGAACCGTTCCCCTAGTTATGATCTCAAATACGACTCAACCGACCATTTTTTTGGCCGCATTACCGGACTGCGCTGCCCGTATTATCTGGATCGGGATGGCGGGCTGTGCAGCATCTGGCGTTACCGCGAGGCTGTTTGTACTACCTTTTTTTGCAAACATACACGGGGCGCGCTGGGGAAACAGTTTTGGGATACGCTCAAACAATTATTAGTGATCATCGAACGCGATCTGGTTTACTGGTGCGCCCTGGAATTGGGGATTGAGTTAGAAGTGCTGCGCCAATTTTTAGCCGCCAAAGAGTCAACTCAAATTATCTATTTGCTCGAATTGGAGCAGGAAGAATCTCATTTGCAGTTAGAAACCCAACGCAAGCTGTGGGGTCAATGGGCCGGGCGGGAACTGGACTATTTTAAGGCCTGTGCCCGGCTGGTCGAACCGCTGACCTGGGCCGATATCAGCGCTATCAGCGGGCCGGAACTGCGCTTGTGGGCCAGGCTAACCGGGCAAGCCCACCAAAATTTGCTCTCAGATGCGCTGCCGGAGCGCCTGCGCCTGGGCAGCTTTCAGATTGTCCAGATACAGGCTGAAGCTAGCCTGGTCCAGAGTTACATCAATACCGATTTACTCAAAATTCCCCAGCCGGTCTGGGAAATTTTGTCTTATTTCGATGGCCGTCCCATCACTGAGGCTGTTGCGTGCGCCGCCACCGAAAAAGGAGTGAAAATTAATCCCTCGCTGATCCGTAAGCTGGTTGATTTTCAAATTCTTGTGCCGGTAGAAACGCAATGAAATAGGTTTATGATGGGATACATGGTGCGTGGTACGTAGTGCGTAAAAAGCCACCCTCCACGCACTACGCACCCAACTTTTTTGAAAGTGGGGTATTCAAAGCCGATGCAAGCCAAAAAATCTATTTTTCGCCAGGTTGCCCTGGAGCGGTTGTCGTCGCCGGAGCAGTTGGATCAATTGATGCAGGTCACTACCCCCAAAGGCTGGCTAGCTTTGCTGGCGGTCGGCGGGTTGGTGGCCGCAGCTCTCCTCTGGAGTATTTTTGGCACAATTCCGGCTCAGATGGACGGGCAGGGTATTTTGCTGCGAACCGGCGGCGTTGCCAATATTTTTGTTGCCAGTGATGGGCAGATCAAAAAGCTGCATGTCCGTGTGGGCGATGTGGTCAGGGCCGGCCAAGTCGTGGCTCGACTGGCCCCCACTAACGAAACCGAAAACTCGCGCGTTATCAGCCCCTATGCCGGACGAGTGGTCGAAATTCGAGCCGGTGAGGGCAGTGTAGTTAGCGAAGGAACGCCTATTTTGAGCCTCGAACCCAGCCGAACCAACGCTACTGCCGACGCAGTGGTTTATGTGCCGGCAGCGGAAGGCAAAAAAATCAAACCGGGTATGGAAGTGCAGATTTCGCCCTCAACCGTCAAGCGCGAGGAATTTGGCTTTATTCTGGGCCGGGTAACTGCGGTGGGTGAGTTTCCGGCCAGCCGTCAGGGCATGCTGCGGGTGCTGGGCAGCGAGGAATTGGTTGACAAGTTTGTTACCATTGATACCCCCATCGAGGTTCAGGTAGAACTGCTGCCCGACGCAACCACAGCCAGCGGCTATCAATGGTCCTCCAAAGCGCCGGATATTACCATTGCCAATGGTACGCTCTGTTCGGCCCAAATCGTCGTCGAGCGCCGCCGCCCTCTCAGTATGGTGCTGCCGCTGTTGAAAGAAACGATGGGAATCAACTAGCGCATTGTGGCGTAAATGACCCCATAGATCGTAGTAACGACTTTAGTCGTTTTGAAGAGGTTAAGCGACTGAAGTCGCCACTACAACCTATAGACCTACTTCCGCCCAGGTGTATTAGAGGGAACTGAGGGAACTTATAGGAACTAAAGGGGCTGAAAAAAATTAACTCCCGCAGTTCCCTTTTTCAAGGACGACCACTTGATACAGAATTCTACTCGCTCTCAAACCAACAAACGAGTCAAAACGCCGACGTTGCTGCAAATGGAGGCGGTGGAATGCGGCGCGGCCTCATTGGGGATTGTACTGGGCTATTATGGCCGTATTGTGCCGCTGGAAGAACTGCGGGTGGCTTGCGGCGTATCCCGCGATGGCAGCAAGGCCAGCAATGTCCTCAAGGCGGCTCGGCAATATGGGCTGCAAGGCAAAGGCTTCAAAAAAGAACCGGAGGCGCTGCTCGACCTGCCGCTGCCGTTGATTGTCCACTGGAACTTTAACCACTTTTTGGTGCTGGAAGGGTTCAAGGGCGACAAAGTTTATTTGAACGACCCGGCCTCTGGGCCGCGTACGGTTTCCAAAGAAGAGTTTGACCAATCCTTTACCGGCGTGGTTTTGGTTTTTGAGCCTGGGCCAGAGTTTCAAAAGGGCGGACAAAAACCCAGCATCATCAGCGCCCTCAAAAAACGGCTGCCCGGCTCGGAGATGGCCCTGGTTTATGTGGTCCTGGCCGGGCTGCTGCTGGTGATTCCCGGTCTGGTCATCCCCAGCCTGACCCGCATTTTTGTGGATGATATTCTCATCCAGGGCCGGCAAGAGTGGATCAAACCGCTGCTGCTGGCCATGCTGCTGACGGCGCTGGTTAATGCGGTGCTGGCCTGGCTGCAAGAGTATTACCTGCTGCGCCTCGAAACCCGGCTGGCCTTGAGCAGTTCCAGTAAATTTTTCTGGCATATCCTGCGCCTGCCCATCGAATTTTTTACCCAACGCTACGGCGGCGAAATCGGCTCGCGGGTAGCTATCAACAACGAAGTGGCCAAACTGCTCTCCGGCGAGCTGGCAACCACCATCATCAGCTTGGTGATGGTAGTTTTTTACGCTTTGTTGATGCTGCAATATGATGTTCTGCTGACAGCCGTCGGCATTTTGATTGTGGGCCTTAACCTGGCGGCGCTGCGTTTTATTTCGCGCCGGCGGGTAGACGGCAACCGGCGGCTGCTGCAAGAACGGGGCAAATTTGTCGGCGCTTCGATGAACGGCCTGCAAATGATCGAAACACTCAAGGCCGGTGGCGCGGAATCAGATTTTTTTGCCCAGTGGTCGGGCTACCAGGCCAAAATGGTCAATGCCCAGCAAAATCTGGAAGTCTATACCCAATACCTGCTGGCCGTGCCACCTCTGTTGACCGCTATCAGCGGCGTAGCGATTCTGGGTTTGGGTGGGCTGCGGGTCATCGAAGGCCAGTTGACGATGGGTATGCTCATTGCCTTCCAAAGTCTGATGACCAGTTTTGTTGGCCCCTTCAACCGGCTGGTGCAATTGGGCAGCACGCTGCAAGAGGTTGAAGGGGATATGAACCGGCTGGACGATGTGCTGGAATATCAGGTTGACCCGCAAGTCGTTGCCGCAGATCAAACCTCAAAGGTCTTAAAAACTTTTGAGGTTTCGCCACAGATGAAACTATCCGGCCAGATTGAGCTAAAAAATATCACCTTTGGTTACAGCCGTTTGGCGCCGCCGCTGATCGAGGATTTCAGCCTGACCCTTCAGCCAGGCAGCCGGGTCGCATTGGTCGGTGGTTCGGGCAGCGGCAAATCTACCGTTGCCAAATTGGTTTCCGGTTTGTATGAACCGTGGTCGGGCGAAATCCGGTTGGATGGCCGGCCCCGCTCAGAGGTGTCGCGGGCGGCCCTAAACAACTCCCTGGCCGTAGTTGACCAGGATATTTTTTTATTTGAAGGCAGCATCACCGAAAATCTGACCCTGTGGGATTCGACCATTCCCGAAGAGCAGGTGGTCAAGGCGGCCAAAGATGCCTGCATCCACGAAGTCATCGCCGCTCGGCCCGGCGGGTACGACAGCCAGATTGAGGAAGGCGGGCGCAATTTTAGCGGCGGGCAGCGGCAGCGGCTGGAAATTGCCCGCTCGCTGGTGGGCAACCCAACCATTTTGGTACTCGACGAGGCCACCAGCGCCCTCGACCCGACCACCGAAAAGCAAATTGACGAAAATCTGCGGCGGCGCGGCTGCACCTGCCTGATTGTGGCCCACCGGCTCAGCACCATCCGCGACTGCGACGAAATTATTGTGCTGGAGCAGGGCCGAGTGGTGCAACGGGGAACGCACAGCCAGATGATGAAAGAAACTGGCCCCTACGCCAACCTCATCCGGGCCGAGGAAGCCAAAAAAGAGAGCCAGAAAAAAGTTCAACTCAAGCCGCTCAAACTGCTGGCCGAAGCCGACAAAACCGAAACCGACGAAGAGTCGGCGGTGGAAGATGTATTTCTGTTTCGACTGCAATCGCGTGGGGGTAAAATTTATGAGGTCGGCGGACACCAGCCTTTCCTGCTCAACGATCCTGATGGCTTGTGGGTTATCTACCTGGGCCGGCTGGATATTTTTGCCGTGCCGCTGCAAAACGGCCAGATCAGCGGGGCGCGGAGCTATCTTTTTTCGGTGGAGGCCGGTCAAGCCATTTTTGGCATGGCGCTGGCGGATGCGTCGGTAGGGCTGCTGGCCGTGGGCGCGGATGGCACACGCCTGCTCCAGGCCAAACAATCCCGGCTCAGACAACTGGCTCAGGATACCGATTTTGCCCCTATCGCGGCGGCGCTGCTGGACGATTGGATCACCCAGCTTTCCACCGGGCTGGTCAAAGAGCGGCCTCCGGCGGGGGATGTCCGGCTGGCCCCCAGCCCCGAGCCTGTTTTGGTAGCGGAAGGATGTGTCGCGCTGCCGGATAATCAAGTAATTTGGGTCAAGCCGGTCAGTGGTCAGGCTCAATTTGTGAGCCGGCCGGATTTGCTGCTGGCGTCTTATCCTCTGACCAACGGCTACTTCCCGTTGTCCAGTCAAAGCTGGCTGCGCGCTGCCGACCCCAATAGCCTTTATGTGCTGGATACCGGCACTTTTATGGAGCAGGATGCGACCTGGAGCGGGCTGGAGAACTTCCACCGCCTGGCGCTAACCTACGTTGCTCGGCAAATGGCGCAAACTCGGCAAGCCGAACAGTCCCGGCTTCAACGTCAGGTTGAAGCCAACCAGTTGGTCATGAGGGGGGCGCTGTCGCGCTTGGTCACGCTGCTGGCCCCAGAGACCATCGCCTGGCTGCGCTCTGACGAAGCTCAGGCCGACCCGCTCCTGGCGGCTTGCCGGCGGGTGGGCCAGGCCGCCGGCGTGACCATCCGGCCCCATCCCTCCGCCAGAGCCGGACAACCCCCGGTAGACCCCCTGGGCAGCATCGCCAAGGCTTCGCGGGTGCGGCTGCGCCGGGTGGCGCTGCGGGGGGAGTGGTGGCGGCAGGATAGCGGTCCCCTGCTGGCCTTTCTGAGCGCCCCAACCAGGGAAAATGGCGAGGCTGAGACAGGGGAAGTCGCTGAACATCCCGTGGCTCTGTTGCCAACCTCACCTCGCAGCTATGAACTGATTGATCCCGCTGAACAAACCCGCCGGCCGGTCACGCCGGAATTGGCTGCTCAACTCAACGTCTTTGCCTATACCTTTTACCGCCCTTTCCCCGAACGGGCCTTGAGCGCCTTCGATTTGCTCAGATTCAGCTTGTGGGGGCTGCGCAGCGACTTGTGGACGGTGCTGGTCATGGGCCTGGCGATCAGCCTGCTGGAAATGGTCAACCCGGTTATGACCGGCATTCTGTTCGACTCGGTCATCCCCAGCGCCGACCGCGGCCAACTCTGGCAGATCAGTCTGGCCCTACTGATTGCTGCCCTGGCCGCCACCATGTTTGAGTTGACACGCGGCTTTGCCTTGTTACGCCTGCAAACCAAACCCGAAGTGGCCACCCAAGCCGCCATTTATGACCGGCTCTTGCGTTTGCCTGCGCCTTTCTTTCGCCGCTACACCGCCGGTGATCTGGCGGTCAGGGTAGGCGGTATCAGCGCCATGCGGCAAATGCTATCGGCGACCACTATCACTACGATTCTTGATGGCCTCTTTTCGGTGTTGACCTTTGGCCTGTTGTTTTATTATAGTCCACCTCTGGCCCTCATTGCCACCGGCCTGACCCTGGTAGCGATCACAGCGACCGCTTTGACCGGCTATTTTCACTTGCGTTATGGACGCAAGTTGAGCGACCTCGAAGGGCGCATTTCGGGGTTGGTGCTGCAACTGGTGACCGGCATTGCCAAGTTTCGGGTGGCTGGGGCCGAGGCGCGGGCCTTCGCTGTTTGGGCCGAAAACTTTGCCCAGGAGAAGGCCCTGGCTTTTCAGGCCGGTCAGTCCGGCAACCGGCTGGCCGTTTTCAGCGCCATTTTTCCGGTGTTGAGTTCAATGGCTATTTTTGGCGGATTGATCTATTTTCAACAGGGCGGCGGGCTGTCAACCGGCTCTTTTTTAGCCTTCAACGCCGCTTTTGGGCAATTTCTGGCCGCCGCGCTCAGTTTGACCACTACCGTTATTTCGATCCTGGCGATTGTGCCCCTGTATGAGCGAGCCAGGCCCATCCTGCAAGCCCAGCCCGAAGTGGATGAGGCCAAGATTAATCCGGGCGCATTGAGCGGCGATATTGAGATCAGCCACGTCACTTTTCGTTATCAAGCCGATACGCCCCTGATTCTGGATGATGTGTCGCTGCGGATCAGGCCGGGGGAGTTTGTGGCCTTTGTCGGTCCTTCGGGCACGGGCAAATCCACCTTGTTCCGGCTGCTGCTAGGTTTTGAAAAGCCGGAGGCCGGTTCGATTTACTTTGACGGCAAAGATTTGGCTGGATTGGATGTGCAGGCGGTGCGCAAACAGATGGGCACGGTACTGCAAAACGGCCAATTGATGCCCGGCGATATTTTTACCAATATTGTCGGTTCGGCTCCGCTGAGCCTGGATGAGGCCTGGGAGGCGGCTCAATTGGCCGGGTTGGAGGAAGATTTAAAGCAAATGCCAATGGGTATGCACACTGTCATCGGCGAAGGGGCAACCACGTTTTCCGGCGGTCAGCGCCAGCGCTTGATGATTGCCCGCGCCATTGTCCACAAACCCCGTATTTTGCTGTTTGATGAGGCCACCAGCGCTCTGGACAACCGGACGCAGGAGTTGGTCAGCCAAAGTCTGGCTGGACTGCAAGCTACCCGAATTGTCATTGCTCACCGGCTCAGCACCATCATCAACGCCGACCGAATTTTTGTGCTGTTGAACGGCCAAATTGCCCAGAGCGGTACCTATGCCGAGTTGATGAGCCAGCCGGGTCCATTTGTAGAATTAGCCAAACGTCAGTTGGCTTAAAATAAAACAAAGGAGAAAGTATGACTAAAAAGAATTGACAGGAATGATTCTAACCAAAATCAATCTCAACCTTTGAAACTTAGCCAAAAGAAAGGAAGTTCCCTATGGCCCCCAAACAAAAAAACTCTGATAAAACCAACTCAAAAGCTAAAAAGAGCGATAAAACCGATGAATTAACCGAAGCCGATCTGGATAATGTAGCCGGTGGAGCGGTTCAAACGAGTGGCTCCTCAAAGAAGAAAATCCCAGATGCCAAGTAGTAGTAATTTTTGCGCTTAAACTTGGCTGAATCGCTTCTATAAACTTCAAGAGTCTTCAATATCTCGCCAGACTTTTGAAGTTTGGAGGCTGACTGAAAAATAACATAAAAAACTCCGCCAGGTTAACCTGGCGGAGTTTTTATGATTTATACATTAAACCTGACGACGATAATATCCCCATCCTGGATGATATGTTCTTTGCCTTCCAGCCGAACTTTGCCGGCGGCTTTGGCGGCGGCGTTAGAGCCGGTGGCGATGAGATCGTCGTAGCTGACCACCTCGGCCCGGATAAAGCCGCGAGCCAAATCGCTGTGGATGGCTGCGGCGGCTTCCAGGGCCGTGGCCCCCCGGTGGACTTCCCAGGCCCGCACCTCGTCTTCGCCGACGGTAAAAAAGGCCATGCGACCCAGCAAATCGTAGCTCTGGCGGATGATGCGCTCGGCGCTCAGGCTGGTCAGGCCGTACTCGGCCATGAACAGGCTCTTGTCCTCGTCGCTTTCAAGCTGGGCGATATCCATTTCCAGCCGCCCTCGCACCGAAGTAATGGCGCTTTTTTGGTGAGGATAGCTAATTGACGGCTCTTTGCCTTCATCACCCAAATTTAAAACCAGCATGACCGGCTTGGCCGAAAGAAATTGAAAGCCGCGCAGCCGTTTTTCCTCGTCGGGGGTCAAGGCCACATCGCGGATGGGCTGGCCCTGCTCGACGTGGGGGCGCAGCCGGCTCAAAATTTCAAACTCTTTTTGGTCGTCGTCAAAGGTGGGCAGGGCTTTGCCTTTTTTGAGGCTGCCTTCCAGCCGCTCCAGCCGATTTTCGATTTTGCTCAAATCGGTCAGGCTCAACTCGGCGTCGAGCATGGCAATGTCGCGGGCCGGGTTCACTCCTCCCAGCGGGTGAGGCACGCTTTCATCCTCAAACACGCGGACTACATGCAGCAGGGCATCGTTATTGCTGATGGCGTTGATCAACTCACCACTCAGGCTTACGCTGCGGGCATCACTTTCTGCACCGCTTAAGCCGGCAATATCGGCATACTCCACCTTGGCATAGGTGGTTTTCTTGGGCTGGTACATAGCGCTCAGGGTGTTTACCCGGCTGTCGGGCACGGGCACCACAGCGGTGTTGACTTGAAACGCGCCGCCGGCATAGGCCGTGGTGGGAGCATGCCCGCCGGTCAAAACGTTGAACAGAGTTGTTTTGCCGCTGTTTGGCAAACCAATAATTCCAATACGCATTATCTGCCTCTTTCACTGTAAAAAATGCCCACCGGAGCACGGTGGGCGGATACCTTTAAATCTATTCTATTTACCGGATGACAATTGTCAATAAGCTGAAACTAAGTGGTTTTCGGCGCTAAGTTGTCATATTTTTTCGACAAGATGAACAAGATTTACAAGCTTATCTGCCGTTTTATTCTGTTAATCTTGTAAATTCTGTCTAACATTTTTATGTAAAATCCACAAGTTAGTTCTGAAAACTGCTTAGAAAATTCTCAGGATAACCCCGTGGACCAAGATCAGCGCAATTAGCGCGCCGACCAATGAGCCAAAGATAACCTGGCGGGGGGTATGTCGTTCCAAGCGGACACGCGCCCAGCCGACCAGCGGTACCAACAACATCACCGGCCAGGCCGAGGAACCGGCCACCAATACTGTAGCCGTGGCCGCAGCGGTAATAGTCGCCCCGTGGAAACTGATTTTCCAGAAAAGCGTGACCACGCTCAGGATGCCGATCATGACGGTAGCGGCCAGCACAAATAACTCAACCATCGCCGGCGCTTGCCAGTAGCGGATCAGGCCCAGGCAAACCAACAGCCAGACCATCATCAGGGTTAAAGGGCGTAAACGGGTTTCACGCTCCGGCATGTAGATATCGGCCAATTTACCCCGGCGCACCAGCCACAGCAAATAGCCCAGGGGCGGCAAAACCAAAAGGGGCATCAAACCGGCCAGCCACAGCAGCGCCCCGATAGGATCGGGGCTGTACTGAAGCGCCATGGCCGAAGTAATAACAACCCCGACAATATGCGGGCTGACCACGTGAGAAATCCAGCGGGCAATCGCCTCGTCGTTATTTTTGATAAGTTTGAGGCTGTTTTTTATGGACGGGCGCATGGACAGCACAATTCAACTCCTCGGCGATGTGTAAAGCACACAACGTAATATTCGGTTGATTAAAAAACCGTTACTACTCAGGCTCATGTCATTTCGAGCGACGAAGGAGCGAGAAATCCCCAGGGTACAACACGTAAAAGTAAGGCATCGGAGATTTCTCCCTGCGGTCGAAATGACTTGGCTGAGCAGGTACAAAAAACCTTTATTTGTGTGATCTAAATTGCGGCGTGGTTACCAAGGGGGCGTTTTTTACACCAATGAAAGTAAGGCTTGGTAAAAAACATCTATTCACCAAAAATCTGCCTCTATTTTAAGATAGAGTAAGGGTAGACGTCAAGCAGACGGGAGTACCTGCTGGCCCGCCTGACCGAGCAAACTGGCTTGATTCCTGAATTTTTGGTCAAGATTTTGGTTTTTTGGGAGACTAAGCCCCACAAATAAACTCGACCTCATTGCCGTCGGGGTCATCCACGTACATGGTTCGAGAGGGGATGACCGGATGCTGCCCATAGCGAATTTGATAGCCCAATGCCTTCAACCGGGCTTCTTCGGCCTCGAAATCGGCCGGGGCCAACTCCAGGGCCAGGTGATGCAACGTGCGGGGCTTGCCAAATGCCTCGCTGGCCGGGGGCAGAGGGACTAAAACGATCATCTGAGGCACACTCACCGCCGGATCACCGGCCCGCAAAAACACCGGGCCCGGCCGGCCTATAATTTCCAGCCCCAGCACTTCCTGGTAAAACTTGAGCGAGGCTTCGACATCATGCGCATTGAGCACAATTTCGGCAATGCCTTTGATTTTGGTCATTGTTCTACTCTTCTAAAATAAAGATGCGATGAGGCAAGGACACGAATCGCTTCGCCTCATTTTGCGCCCTTCGGGCCCCAATATCAAGCTTTGCCTTTAGCCAGAGGGTGATCGGGGTGAGCCTCAAGTACCTTTTTGTAGATGGTTTTGGCTTCGTCGGCTTTGCCTTCCTGCTCTAGCCGGGCGGCGGCCACACAGGCTTCATCGGGTTTCATGGACTCGGCGCTCATTTTGCCAGTCAACATGTAACAGAAGGCTTTATAGCCCACTTTGGGGCCGTCTTTTTCGGTAATTTGACGAATATCATCAACCGTTTGGGCCTGGGCAATCAAGCCCTCCACCCGCTTCAGCTCGGCGTATGAGGCCAGAGGAGAATAGGATTGTTTAGCCATGGCGCTTTCATCTCCCTGAAAGATTTATGATTCCGATAGCTCAAAATAACCTTCGCCCATAAAGACACACTGCCCGCCGACAGTCACCGCTGTAATCTGGTCGTTTTCCTGTTCAATTTCAATGTGAATAAGGCTGGGCCGGCCCATTTCAAAACCCTGCTCGCTAATAAAACTCATCTGTTTTTTGTGGCGGTCGGCGGCTCGGCCTGAGCCTGTCGAATGGGTCGGCGGTCGGCGGTCGTATTTTACCAGATAACAACCCAACGGCCCGCTGGCGGCCCCGGTAGCCGGGTCTTCGACAATGCCCAGGGCCGGGGCAAACATTCTACAATGAACCGTTGAATTTTTCAATTCCGTTTCGGCGGTCAACAGAAACAGGTGAGGCGAGGCAAAATCTTTGAGCTGTTTCTCCCACAGATCAAGCCTCAGCCTGGCCCGGCGGATGGCCGCCAGGTTTTTGAGGGGAACATACAAAAAGGGCAGGCCGCACGAAACCACCTGCAACGGAAAATCAGGGTCCAATTCGTCCGGCTCAAGCGATAACATCTCGGCTATTAACTTGCGGTCGGGAAACTCCGGGCCAAATTCGGGCAGCGGCTGGCTCATCCTGATCAAACCGGGCTGTCCATTTTGCCACTGCACCCGCACCGGAATCACGCCGACGCCTTCCTCAAAATGGATCATCGTTTCTGGCCCAGTTTGGTCTATCAATTTTTCTCGGCCCAACACAAAGGCCGTCCCTACCGTCGGATGGCCGGCTATCGGCATTTCAACGGCCGGCGTAAAGATCCTCACCCAGAAATCGTTGCCGGGATCTTGAGGCGGCAAAACGAAAGTGGTCTCCGAAAAGTTGATCTCCTTAGCCAACTGCTGCATTACCTGCGGAGATAAGCCCCAGCCATCGCTAAAAACCGCCAATTGATTGCCCCCAAAAGGCCGGTCGGTAAAAACGTCAACCAGATGATAGTGTAACTTTTTCATTTCGACCTCTCTTCCATTACTCAAACCACTCCTCGCCCAGCGCCGGCCACTCATCGCTCTGGTCGGCTCGCTCGGCCCAGTTGCGTTTGCCGCTCCAATTGTCAATGGCAATGGCATAGACCGAGGTGCGTTTCAGCTCTTTATCGGTAATAGGGCGATACTCCTGCCCGGCGGTCATGCCGGGAAAATATTTGCCGATCAAACCATACAGCGCCCGCCGCTTTTCCTCAAAATCCTCCAGCAGCCGAATACGGCCAAAGGCGACGACGCTTTCATATTGGATGCTGAATTCCAGGGCCACGTTCGAGGGTAATAAGCGGCCAAACTCGCTGGCCTCAAAGCAGACCGGTTCGTGTCGCTCGCTGTTGGCCCGTACCCGCCCGACAATATTCGAGTGAAAGATGATTTCGTGCTGCTCGGCGTTGTACCAGAACGTAGTCGGGTTGATAAAAGGCTGCTCATCCCAGTGGGTGGCGATATGCCCAATCTGAGTGCGAGCCAGAAAATCACGGATCCAGGCGTCATCCTGAACATGCTCAGGCCGGCGTTGGGCATTGGCCGGGGTAATGTGGAGGCTGTAATCTTTTTTGGGCATTTTCTTGACCTTTATGCGTGTTTTTCAAGCTGACTCTGAAAATACTCTACCCAGCCCTCCGGCAGCGCCTCGACCTGGATGGCTCGCTGCAAGGTAGGGATATCCGCTTTGTCAAAAGCGTACAGCCGAGTCATATCAGCCACCGTGACCTTATTTTCGTCACGGCTGATCAGTTCGATAGCATCGCCCGCTTGCACCTGGCCCTCTTTCAACACGGCTACGTAAAAACCGGTACGGCGGCTGGCCAGAAAGCGTTTAACCATATTGGCCCGGCCAAATTTGACCCCCAGTTTGTAGCAGGGCAGTCGGGGCTGTGTCACTATCACTTCAGCGTCACCAATGCGAAAACGGTCGCCAATATTGACCTCATCCTCCAACAAACCCGTCACAGTAAAGTTTTCCCCAAACGCGCCCCAAGGCAAGGGTGTGCCGGGTAGCTCCGCCCGCCAGTAATCGTAGTGTTCCGCCGGATAGATATAAACGGCTTTGTCTACCCCGCCGTGAACGGTCAAATCAGCCTGCCGGTCGCCTTCCAGGTTGAGCCACCGCAGCATGATCGGGTCGGTGACAGGTTCTTTGAAAATGCCGGTAGTGACGAGTTTTCCCTGCCAGGTGACGGTGCGGGGCAGGCCAACGTTGATCGAGATCAGTTTCATGGGTATTCCTCCTCAACTCAATAATAGGGTTTCTTCTTGACGAATTGAGGCCGGATTTATTACCCAGGAAACAGATTAATTTCCCAAAACGTCCCGCAACTGCTCTAACGATAGATTCCCACCGCTCATTATCAAGACGACCTTCTTCCCGGCCAATCGCTCTTTCAGTTGCAGCGCCGCCGCCAGAGCGACTGCGCCCGCGCCTTCGGCCAGGTTGTGGGTGTGCTGCAGCAGCAGCACAATCGCCTCTTTGATGGTCGCATCGTCAACCAGCACAAAATCATCCAGATACTGGCGCATGATCCGCTGCGTGTTGAGGAACGGCACTCGCGTCGCCACCCCCTCAGCGAAGGTACGCGTTTCCGCCGTAATCAACTCGCCCGATTGCCAGCTCAACTGCATGGCCGGAGCCTGGGCTGATTGAGCCGCAATCACCTCGATTTTGGGGTTGACGGTTTTGGCGACGATGCTGGTTCCACACGCCCCGCTGCCCGCGCCCACCGGCACGATGATAGTTTGTACGTCGGGCAGTGTTTCCAGAATTTCCAGGGCGTAAGTGCCAACGCCGCAAATCAACGCTTCTTCGGTGGGGCCGACAAAACGACCGCCTCTTGCCTCGGCTTCGGCGGCAATCCACTCGCGGGCGGTATCGAAATCGGGACCGTGAAAAATCACTTCAGCCCCCAGGCCGCGCATGGCCGCCACCTTGCCCGGATTAGCTCCTTCCGGCACGGCGATGGTTGCCTTAATTCCGTGCACTTGAGCCGCAAAGGCGATGCTCTGGCCGTGATTGCCGGTCGAGGCAGTGAAAAGGCCGCCCCGCCGCTCGGCTTCGGTCAGGTGAGCAGCCAGGTTGAGGCCGCCCCGCACTTTGAACGCGCCCACCGGCTGATGGTTTTCGTGTTTGACCCACACCTCCGCCTCTAGCAGCTCGCTCAGGCCGGAGTAACGGTACAGGGGCGTCGGGCGCAAATAGCGATACACATGCGGCCGGGCAGTGATAATGTCATGCAAGGTGGGCATGGGATGGTTAGTCATTGTAGTTTGCCTTTCTTGTATTACTATTTCGAGAGGCGAGGACGCGAGGAGGCGAAAAGTTCTTCCTCGCCTCCTCGCCTCACTATTCGTCGCCTCCTCGCCTCATCAAATTCTCAGCCATCAACCCGGCAATCTCTAACGAATTTTGGTCAGGTAGTTGTCTTAACGCCTTGACCACTTTTTCCTGGCGGGCGATGGGGTGATTTTGACTCAGCTTCCACTTTCCTTCCAGGCGAGTGATTTCGATGTTGAAGCCAACAATGCCTTTCAGCAGCTTTTGGATATACTCCTGCGAGTCGGCCATATTCCAAGGATGGGGTCGCGGCGCTTCGTAAAAACTAACCGAATCCTCGACGATTTTCAGTAGTTGGGCCGGCTCGTGGGTAAGCGAGAGGTGGCCATAAACGTGAACCGCGACATAGTTCCAGGTAGGCACCACCTTATTTTCCTCATACCAGGCCGGAGAGATGTAGGCGTGCGGGCCGGGAAAGACGACCAAAACCTCCCCTTCCAAGTCGTGCCAGTGCGGATTGACTTTAGCCAGGTGGCCCCACAGCCAGCCCGGCCCTTCGGCGTTGCGTTCAAGCAGGAATGGCAAATGCGTAGCAAAGGGCTGGCCGTTGTGCTGCGAGAAAAGGATGCCAAAACTATTCGCCCCGATAAAATCAAGCAGCTTTTCGGTGTCTGTTTCTGCAAATGCTTTAGGAATATACATAGTCCCCCTTTGAAGATAGAGATTGGAGATTAAAGCCACCTCAAATCTCTAATCTCTAATCTCCAATCTTTTTTGTTCCCATAACATCAGCGCTACACCGGCGGTCATCACCAGGCCGCCGAAGAACTGCTGAAAATTGATGACCGTCCCAAACAAGGCCAACCCGTAGATGGCTACAAACAGCGGCTGGGTAGCGCGAATCACTGCTCCTTTGGACAAATCAAGATAATGCAGCGATTTATAAAAAAGTACATAACTCAGAAAAGGGCCAAAAAATGCGCCGGTTACAATCCACAGCCAGGCCGACACACCGGGCCAGGCCAACTCTCCGGCAGCCCAACCAAACAAACCGAGCATCAACGTCATCACCAGCGTGCGGGCAGTAGACAAAATTAGCGGCGGCACGGCGATAATACTTTGTTTAGCCACCAGATTGCTCCAGGCCAAAAAAAAGTTGGAGGCCAGAGCCAGCCCCATGACGACCCAAACCAGGGTTCCGGCCCGAAAGGTCATCGCCCCCGTACCGGCGATGGCGATGGCGACCCCCAGCCATTGCCATCGCCGCATGCGCTCGCCCAAAAACCACGCCCCCAACAACACCGAATAAATGGTTTCGCTGCGGCTAAAAAAGGCGACCAGGGTCGGGTCGCCCCAATCAATACTGGTAAAAAATAAAAAGTTAGCCAGGCCATTTAAAAGGCCCAACAATAAAATGGGCCGGATAGACGCGCTCAAGCCGGACGGCAGTTTTGGCCCCTGCTGCCACAGGTACACGCCGGCCCCCCAGGCCGAGGCCACTGCAAACCAGATGGGCATAAACGCCAGCGCCGATAACTCCTGCATAGCCTGTTTGCTGGCAATAAAGGTGACAGCAATGCAGGCGGAGGAGGCTAAAGCCAGGATAACGCCTTTCAACGAGCGGTTGGAAGGCTGGTAGGTTGGTAGGTTGGAGGATTGGAGGGCTGAAAGGTTAGAAGGTGAACGCATTTTCATGCTCTTCCAGTCTTCCAATCTTCCAATCTTCCCTGTCTATCCCAGTCATTACCATACGCTAATTCAGCGTGTTGCTCCACAAAATCGGCAGTGAAGCCGGCTTTTTGCCAGGCAGCGAGCATCATCTGGCGGGCTTCGGCTAGAATGGCATTGTCGGTGGCCGGATGAGTCTGCCACTCGATTTGCCAGCGGCCTTCCGCCGGTTGCGTCAGACGCAGGGTGCGATAGGCGCAGGGATACACAGCCAGGGCCGGACAGGCCAGATGCAACCGGCGGCCCAATACATCAGCTTTGGTTTGGTGGTGATGGCCGGTCAGCACCAGTTTTACCTGAGGATGCCGGTCGAGCAGGGCCAGCATGTCCGGGCCGTTGTCGCAGACAAAATTGCTCCAACCCGGCTCGAAGTCAACGGGAGCCAGGGGATGAAACGGATGGTGGACGGCCAGCACAATCAATTTATCGGCGTGCGCCAGCAGTTCCTGTTCCAGCCACTCGACCTGGGCGGCGTCAATGATTCCCCCCCAATCCGCATCACGGTTGGAGTCCAGCCCAATCAACTGCACCTTTGGCTTGACGGTGATTGACCAGTAGCCGTTCTGAGCCTCCGTATGGGTAGGCCGGGCTTCTACCTGGAGATTGAACAGCCGGGCAAAATCATGGCGGGTCAAGCCTTCGCTCTGGTTGGCATTGCGGCGGTCGTGGTTGCCGGGGATGATGTAGTAGGGTTTTTGGAGCATTTGGATGACCTGTTGAAACAGGGCCACGTTGGACGGCTCCGGCGTATTGAACAAATCGCCGGTGAACAGCACAAAATCCAAATCCGGCTGCTGGTTCAAATCGGTCAAAACAATCTCCAAAAAACCAGCCGCCCGCCCCGACAGAATCTCCTCGTAATCCCCCAAGGAAGAGATGTGAATATCGCTAATTTGGGCAAAGTGGAGTGGTGTCATCATAGGTCATTAATCCCAGAAGCGTGAGACGAAGAGGCGAGGAGGCGAAGAGTCTCTCTTCGTCTCACGTTTCATCGCCTCCCCGCCTCTCGCCGCCTTGCCTCACAATATGGGCACAGCACAGCGCTGGCTGGGCTGCGGTACATTGAGGCTGCGCGTTAATAATTCTTTCCAGGCTTTGCCCAGGCGGCGCATGCCTTCTTCAATTTCATCGGCAGCAGGGGTAGCAAAGTTCAGGCGCAAAGCGTGGCTAAAGGGGCCGCTGGCCGAAAAAACCGAGCCAATGGCAAACGCCACATTGTAATTGATGCCGGCCAGATAGAGGTCGGTGGCGGTGGGGCCGGATGGGGGCATTTCCAGCCACAGATACATGCCGCCGGTGGGGCAGCGCCAGGTCGCTTCGGCGGGAAAATAGCGCTGCACGGCGGCTATCATCAAATCGCGGCGTTCGCGGTAAACCCGGCGAGTCAGGCACAAGTGTTCGTCGTAGTGGCCGCTTTGCAGGTAAGCATGCAAAGCGTGCTGGTTAAGCGGCGAGGTTAAAATATCGGCCGTTTGTTTGGCGGCAATCACCCGCTCCTGCCAGGCGCTGGGAGCAGCCAGGTAGCCAATCCGCAGGCCGGGGGCTAACGTTTTGCCGTAGCCGCCGGCGTGGAAAACGAGGTCGGCCGTATCCAGACTTTTCAGGCTGGGCAGTGGTTGGCCTTCGTAGTAGAGCATATCGTAACAGGCATCCTCTAAAATGGGCACACCGTAACGGGTGGCAACTTCCAGCAGCGCCCGCCGCCGGGCCAGGGAAAGGGTGGTGCCGGTGGGATTATGAAAGCTGGGATTGGTATAAATGAGCCGGGGCCGGTGGCGCAGAATAATCTGCTCCAGGCGCTCCACCTGCATCCCCTGCGCATCCACCGGAACGCCCACCGGCGTCATCCGGTGCGCCGACAAAATATCCAAAAAACCCAGGTAACAGGGGTCTTCGACAACGATGAGGTTGTCGTCGCTGCCACGAGTCAACACGTTCAGCGTTACATCCAGGGCTTGCTGGCAGCCGGAGGTAATCAATATATCCTGGCCGTTGACGGGAATACGCTGCTGCTGCAACTGGGCGGCGATGGTTTCGCGCAGCGGCAGATACCCAGCCGCTTCTTCGTACTGTAACAAGGCCGCTCCATCTCGGCGCATCGCCTCGTTGAGGGCGCGCCGCAGTTCGTGAACCGGCAGCAAATCGCTGGCCGGCGCGCCCCCGGCAAAAGAAATGACCCCCGGCTGGCGGGCCAGGCGCATCATTTCGGCGACCATCTGGTTGGCGTTCCAGGGGCGGCGGGGCGAAAGCGTCCCCCGCCAGAGGGGTGAGGCTGGCGGGGGGGCGTCCTCGTTGACCGCCACAAACGTGCCGCTGCCCACCCGGCTGGTCACTAAACCCTCCGCCTCCAGTTCGGCATAGGCATTGACAATCGTAATCCGATTGACCCCCAACTTTTTAGCCAAAATTCGACTGGCCGGCAGGCGGGTCTGCGGAGCCAATTCCCCGCTTTCAATTTGCTGGCGAAGCTGTTCGGCCACTTGCAAATAGAGCGGTTGATCGGTTTGGCGCATCAATTGGATTGGCATTTTGCCCCCTCATTTTTAGTCCAATTTTCAAAAATTGGACTGATTATACCACGCCAATTTCGATATAACCAGGACCAATTAATCAAGTGTTAAGGAGTCCATTTTATCATGAATGTGGAATCCCGGATGGGCGCTAACAGGCCAAAATTCCTAAAGGCATTTCGTATCCTTTTGTGCTATAATTAAGACATGTGATTATAGATTAATCGGCAAACAAATAAGGAAGATGCGTGTGAACACTCAAGCTAGAATTTTATCCATAGAAGATGACCCAGAAATGAGTGGTTTGATTCAGCTTATCTTCGAGCGCAAAGGGCATCGCGTCATCGGGGCAAGCCGGGGGGAGTTGGGCCTGGAGTTGATTAAAAGCCTCAAACCCGATGTGCTGTTGTTGGATTTGATGCTGCCTGATATTGACGGGTGGGACCTTTATCGCCAGATGAAAAATGACCGGGAGCTGTCCAAGCTCCCCATCATCATCGTTTCGGCCAGAAGCGAGGCCCAGGATGCGGCTGCCGGTTTGCAAGTTACCGCCAATGACCGTTTCATTCAAAAACCCTTTGAAGTGAAAGAACTGGTTGAGGCCGTTATGAACCTGCTGGAAAAAACGCCGGTTAATTAATTAAAAGAATATCGTTGAAAATTAAACACCCTCGTTCGCCAGCGAGGGTGTTTTTGTTGGTGAAGTTAACGGACCAACACTTTGGCGGCCATAGCCGCCCCAATAATACCGGCTTCATTCAACATTTGGGCCGGAACAATTCTGGCTTGCGTTTTTAAAAAGGGCAGAAACTTCTCATGTTTTTTGCTGACCCCGCCGCCGATAATAAACAAATCCGGCGAAAAAAGAGCTTCCATGCGGCCTAAAAACTCGTTGACCCGTTCAGCCCATTTTTCCCAGCTCAAATCCTTTTCGGTGCGAATCCGGTCGGCGGCGCGGTGTTCGGCATCTTTGCCCCGCACCTCCATATGGCCAAATTCGGTATTGGGGACCAGGCGGCTATCCACAAAAATGGCGCTGCCAATGCCGGTGCCAAAGGTTAGCATAATAACCACGCCTGCCTCGCCCTTACCCGCGCCGAACTCCATCTCGGCAATGCCGGCGGCGTCGGCGTCGTTGAGCAGCAGCACCGGGCAGCCGGTTTTGGCCTCGAATAACTTCTGCCCGTTAAAATTTAGCCATGCTTTATCCACGTTGGCGGCGGTGAGGGTAACGCCATGCTTGACCACCGCCGGAAAGGTGCAGCCAATCGGCCCCTGCCAATTGAAGCGCCGGACGATTTCAGCAACCGTATCACCCACCGCCTCCGGTACCGATGGCTGCGGCGTATCGAGACGCAGTCGTTCGGCCTGTAAAGTTCCTGTTTCAATGTCTACCGGCGCCCCTTTGATGCCGGAGCCGCCAATATCAATGCCTAAAATCTCCATTGATTACTCCCTCGCTGATTTGCTAAATTGTAGCTCTAAATGGTAGGGGAGGCAAACAAAACTTCTGGCTCGGAGGATGAGATATAATAGACAAAGCAGATAAACATCGTACAATCTTTTAGCGGGCCGGGCTCCCACGCCCGGCCAAGCGACGGCGTGGGAGCCGTCGCTGCTACAATGATAGTATGACTTTTAAGTGATTTGTCTATAAGATAGTTCCAGGAAAACAATTACTCAATGTTCGTAGTGCGTCTTGCGTGAAATAAAGCAGATGAAACACGCCGCGACAGACACGCAAGCGAGACGCAACACGTTTTGGCTCATTTAAGTCTTCCGCCCAAAACCTTTAAGGTCTTTCTATTTGAAGGAATCAGCCGCCCTGACGTATAATCCTAATGGTTTTCAGCCGATTTCGTGAGGTGGGGTAATTCCTGTTGTGACAAAAATTGCCGGATTTGTGTGTGCTTTTCTGGTTATGGGGCTTCTGGCTCTGTTTAACTTTGAGCCGGCTATGCCTGCTTTCGCCGCTCAGTCTACCAGGGATACCCTACCCACCCGTACCTCCACCCCCCGGCCAACGGCGACGCCCATTCCCCAGCCAACGCTCTCTCCGACGCCTGTGCCCAAAGTGTGGGTTGGCCGCCTGGTCAGCAATACCCTGGGCTATACCACCGGCGAAGGCTCGATTTTCAGAGTCAAGGTCGAGGGCATGGTCGGAACCAAAATCGAGCTGCGCAGCGGCAATGTGTTTATTACCGCCGAATCGGGCACCAAGCCGGAGTACGGCCCCTATACCGCCGAATTTGCGCCGGTGACAGCGGGAGATTGGAATGTGAGTGTGCCGGCCCTAGGGGTCAGTATCCAAGTAGTGGCCGATAATTACAACCTGGCCGTCATCGAGTTTGTGCAAGTCCCCGGCCCGGAGGCTACCCAAATCGTCCTGCCCACACCGACAGCTACGCCTATTGGCGGCCAAATTTGGACCGGACGGTTGGTTTCGCAGGTGCAGTGGAGCGGCAGTCCTTTTGCCCGCCTTTTAATTCAAGTGGTGGGGCGCAGTAATCAGGCGGTGCGTTTGTCCACCCTATCCCAAGTCATCAATACAGCCGATACCGGCCAAAAGCCGGACGAATTGGGGCCGGACACCGTCGAGTTTGCCGGCTTAACCCCCGGCAAATATATCATCGAACCGCTGGGGCTGAACACCCGTTTTGATGTCGAACTGAAACCCAACACGGAAACCCGCGTTGAATTTCAACCGCAGGCGCCTCCACCTACCCCTACCGTCACGCCGATTCCACTGCCGCCAACGACAACTCCTACGCCGGCTCCACCCACCGCTACCTTCATCCCTACTGCCACAATTGTTCCTACTGAAACGCCCTTGCCGACCGCTACCGCTACACCTATCCCTACGGCGACGGCTCTGCCCAGCCCCACTCCTGTAACGCGCTGGTTGGGGGTCATCGCCAGCCGCACGCCCACGGGCGATGACGGGTCGTCCATTGCCGTCAAAGTGGTCGGCATTGAAGGGCTGCCGGTCCAGTTGCGGGCGTCGGGTGGCACAGGCGTCGAGCGACGCTGCACGACGGGTCAAGCTGGAGCCGAGCCGGATGGCTGCCTGTTTGAAAATTTAAAGCCCGGCCAATATTTTGTCTCGCCTGAAGGGCTGGGCCGGAGTTTGCCGGTGACGGTGATGGAGCATGAACGGGTCGCCGTGGACTTTGATTTGGAGGTACTGCCGCCGGGGATGACCGGCTGGCAGGCACGCTTGAGCCAGAATGACAACGGCATCCAGGCCAGTCTGCAAAGCGAAGGTATCATCAGGGTGCGGATTGCCGGGCGAACCGGCCAGGTGGCGGCGCTGCGCTCGGCGCGGGGGACCGAGCGTTACTGCGAGGTGGTGGCGAACCCGCTTCTGGGCGGGTTGGTCTGCGAGTTTGGGCAGTTGACGCCGGGAGTGTATCTAGTCGAAGCGCTGCATACCGGCGCGGGTCTGCGCCTGTTTGTGGATGGTCGCAGCGCCGCCGAAGTTGAATTTTCGCCCAGCGCCACCTATGCCACCCTGGCTTTGGCCCAACAGCCCCCGGTAGTGGGGCAGGGGGCGCAGCCCCGGCGCACACCGACGGCTACAACGGCGGCAACCGCTACCCAGCCCGCTGTGGTTATTCGCCCCAGCCCCACCGCGACTGTGACCCCACGACCGACCTCCACGCCGACGCCGGCTTTGGCCTGGCAGGGACGGATTGTGCAGACTCAGGAGGGGGTGGTCGGAACAATTGCCGTGCGGGCCGCCGGGTTGAAAGACCACCCAGTAGTCATCCGCAGCGGCCCCTGGCAAAGCCAGCCTCAATTGACCGGCGACAAGCCGGAGTGGGGCGAGTACGCCACCGAATTTGGGGCGCTGGCGACGGGCGAATATATTATCGAATTGGTGGATTTGGCCGAAATGACGGTCAACCTGGGGCCGGGGCAGTTTATGCTGGTCGAGTTTCGCTACGATTTTGTGAAGCAGTCGAGGTGAGAAGGTTTATCTCTTAACTAACTCTTACACAGCACGAGCTAATTTGATCTGTAGGTTAGTTCCGACTGCTTCCGCATATCGCTTCAAAGTGGACAACCGCACATCATCGGCGTGATTTTCTATCCGGGAAATGGCCGATTTCGTCGTATTTAAACGGCGGGCGACTTCTTCTTGGGTTAAACCTGCTGTTTCTCGCGCCTGACGAAGCACCACGCCGATTTTGAAATTGGCGTACCCTACTTCAAACCCTTCTGCAAATTCTGCATCTGTCCTCATTCGTTTTTCAATGTAGCGTCTTACATCACTCATCTTTTCCTCTGCCGTGAAAGATACTCATTTTTGCGCCGGGTAGCAAGGTCTATTTCCTGACGCACTGTTTTCTGGCTCTTTTTGGCAAAACCGGTGGTTAAAATAAGCAAAGAGGAACCAGCAAAAAAGCCGAGCAGCCGAAAAATATCTCCACCAAACTGGATTCTTAAATGTGAACAGAGAGCAAGAGGTAAAAAAACGAAACGAACGATCAGCTTTTGATTAAGCTGTCACTGTCCGAACTTGCCGACGGCCCCACCACCATAACCCCAACAGCGCCCCGAACAGAACCGTCAAGGCGACCAGGATTGGAGCGAGGATGGCCATGATTGTGCCAATCAGGGCCAGCACATCTTCAATCAAACTGACGGCCCAGTTGCCTGTACCGGCGGTAGTGGCCGTAACCATCGGGCGGGCGGCGGTTTTGACCACGTGGACGCTGCCGGCCAAGACCAACCCGGCGATAAAGGCCAGCGCGGGGTGCAAGTCGCCCACCACGCCGGAACTGGCCGCAAAAAGAACAGCCCCGGCCACCGGGCGGCCAAAGGTTTGAATCCCGTCGTTGATGGTGTCAACGGCGGGTATCTTATCGGCAGTCATCTCGATGAGCAGCAGCACGGCCAAAGCCCCCATCACCCAGCCGCTGGTCATCACATCCCAGGGTTTATTCAAATGAATTAAGTCGGTGTAACGGGCCGCTACCGCCACCAGCAGCAGCGGCAAATAAGCGTTCAGCCCCGCCGAAGTGGACAGGCCAAAAGCGGTAGCGATGTTAGAAAATGCTTCAAGCATGGCAACTCTCTCCTTAGATTAAGACCCTAAAGGTCTTAAAGACCTTTAGGGTCTTGTATTCCTATTCCTCACCCTTAACTGACTCGCGGAGTTGGGCCTTTAAAGAGGCAATCTGGTCGGTAATTTCGCGGATGCGGTTGAAGAGGGTCTGGTTGGCCTTGATACCTTCGTTAATCAAGAAAGCGGCGCTTTCGGAGCGGCTCTTGGTCACGTCAGCTTCGACCAGCATATCCAGGTAGCTCAAGCTGTCATCGTTAACCCGTACCATTACCACATTGGCCCGGTCTTGCAGGGCGCTGCCCAGGGCCTTGCCCAGGTTTTCGGTAAAGCTCTCAACTTGTTTGATGGCCTCGTTGATGGTTTTGCTGGCCGCCGAGCTTTTACTGCCCGCTGATTTGGTTTCGGCCCCATCGGTTTTGACCTCTTCGGCCACAGTTTCTTCGGCTACACCGTTGCCATTGGTTTCGGTTGTCATATTTGGTATCTCCTTGTATGGTAAAAAGATTGTTTATAAATTACGTGTAATTATCTGTTAGTATATCATAGAAAGATGTATTTGTCAATACCCCTTTCGGGCTTCTTGTAAAATTGATCTGGCTGCTTGCCAAAATGTTCAAATCAAGATTATGATGCCGGTATGACTCAACCTGACCCTCTGGAGCAGAGGGTAAAACCAAAATCGCGGTTATCTCTCTGGCCGTCTATTGTTTTGGCTATCGTCCTGGCTTTTGGGCTGGTGGGTCTCTTCGGCCTGATTGTTTTTTTGCTGGCCAGGGGGGTGCAGCAGATGGGCCTGTCTACCCCGGCTTATATAGCCATCCTGGTGCTGGTGTCGGGTGTTTTTGCCTGGGCGCTCAAACGCCTCACTGATATTGCCGCCGGCATGAGCCATTTGTGGTTTCCCGAAGATTCCGATGAGGAAAATTAGGCAATTAATTCATCTTGTGTACACTATCTCCAGGCTGAAACGATGAAATACCTACCCATCCTGTTCGTTGCCTTAACCTTACTGCTTCTGTCAGCTTGCGCAGAAGGGGCAAGTAACTTTAATTTTGGGCAAGCTACAGCTACCCCCGACCAGACCCCTACGCCTCTCCCCACACCCATCACCGTTTTCCAGACCACTATCTCGGCGGATGGGCAGGTGGTCTTGCCTCTCCCACCCCAGACGTTTAGTTTTCAATCCTCTGGTCTGAGTGGGACCATTGCCGAAGTTTTTGTCGTCGCCGGGCAGACGGTCAAAACGGGCGACTTGCTGGCCCGCATTGACGAGACCGACCTGCAAAACGCACTGAAAAAAGCCGAAGCCAGCCTGGCCCTGCTAGAAGCGCAAATTGCCAATGAAACGGCTCCGGCGCTGGCCGGCGACATCAGTGAGGCTGAGGCCAGCCTCTTCTCAGCTCAGGCTGAGCTAGCCCGCCTGCAAAGCCTGCCCTCTGAAGAAGCCATCACCCAGGCCGCCGCCGATTTGCGTATGCGCGAGATTGAACTCCGCCAGGCCCAGGAGGCTTATGACCAGGTGGCTTATGCTCAGGGGGTCGGCATGAGTCCCCAGGCCGCCGAACTCCAGCAGGCGACGCTGGCCTATGAGCGGGCCAAAGCCGTGTATGATGAAGCCACCAAACCGGCCACCGAAGCCCAACTGGCCGCAGCGCGGGCCAATGTGGTCCAGGCCAAAAATCGGCTAGACAAGTTACAGGCGGGTCTGCGCCCGGAAGCCCAGGTAGTGAATGAAGCCAAACTCCGCGAATCGCAGTTGCAGGTGGCCGAGGCCCAGGCGAACCTGGCGAAAGCGCAGCTTGTAGCGCCCTGGGATGGGGTAGTGACAGAGGTCAATGCCGCGCCGGGTGTGTCTACCAACAACGCCTCGGTGACGATTGCCCAGGTGGAGCCGCTGCGTTTTGCCACCAGCAACTTCAGCGAGCGCAATCTGGCCGACATTCAGCCCGGCGACCAGGCCACTATCTTTTTGAAGACATATCCCAACATGCCCATTCCGGCCATCATCTATCGCATCGAGTTAGAGTCAACCCAAAAAGACGGCGATACCGCGCTTTTTACCGTTTATCTCGACTTCAACAGCGGCGATTTTGAGGTGCGCCCCGGCATGACCGGCCGGGTTGAAATTGGGATTGAGCCTGAAAGCTAAAACGAATCAGCGAATGAGCGAATCAGCGAATATTTCTCCCCTGCTCCTCCGCTCCCCCGCCCCCCTGCCGCGCTATCTAATTGCCGGTGGACTCTTTATCGCCAGCTTCCTCCTTTACCTCAGCACCCTGGCCCCTTCTGTGGTCACCATCTTTGACGACAGCCTGGAATTTCAACTGGTTACTTATCAATTGGGCATTGCTCATCCCACCGGCTACCCGCTTTACACCTTGTTGGGCAAACTATTTACCCTGATTGTTCCCGCCGGCAACATCGCCTATCGCGTCAATCTGATGAGCGCCTTTTTTGGCGCGGCAACGGTGGCGGTGGTGTATTTGTTGATTGCGCAAATAGTTGGAAGGTTGAAAGAGATACCATCGTCCAACCTTCCGTTCTTCCAACCTTCCCTTCATCTCGGTGGCCTCATCGGCGCTTTGCTCTTTGCGGTTGGCCCTGTTTTTTGGCAGCAGGCTACGATTGCCGAAGTGTATACGCTCAATGCTTTTTTGGTAGCGTCGCTTTTGTTGTTAGCTGTTACTCTGGAGTTACAACAGAGGGGGCGTCAGGAGCCGGAGGGAATACCGCCAATGGTGGAAATTGGCCCTCACCCTAACCCTCTCCCCCTGGGAGAGGGGACTCTGGGGAGAGAGGGTCTGTGGTTGGCGTTTGTGGCCGGGCTGGGCCTGACCCATCACCGGACGAGTTTGTTGTTATGGCCGGCTCTGGCGGTATTTCTGTTTCTAAACCAAAAACCCGGCTTCTGGAAATACAAGGGCTTTGTTAAAACAATGGCGCTGGCGCTCCTGGTGGGGCTGGCGCCTTTACTGCTCTACCTGTACCTGCCGCTGCGAGGGCACGTTGGCTCGCTGGATGGGACCTATCAAAACACCTGGGCCGGTTTTTGGCGGCAGGTCAGCGCCAGCGGCTACGGGGTTTTTGTTTTTGCCAATCCGTTTGGACAGGCGCGGGATACCGCTTTCTACTGGAATATGTTCATCCGCCAATTTTACACGCTTACACCCGGCTTCGTGGGGCTGATTTATCTGGCCTGGCGGCGGCAGCACAAAATTTTGGCGCTGACCGGAATCGCATTTCTCACTTATTTTTCTTTCAACCTTTTTTACAACGTCAGCGATATCGAGGTCTTTTTTATTCCGCCGTTTTTGGTGTGGGCCGTGTGGAGCGGCGTCGGTGTGAGCGGCCTGATACGCTCAACGTTCAACGTTCAACGTTTAACTCTGGCTGCAACAGCTCTCATTCTGGGAGTCTTTGCTTGGATTGTCTTCCAACTCATTCAAAGCAATTTACCAGTGCTGGCGGCGCGGAATACGTGGCAGGTGCATGACTACGGGCTGGATATGCTGCAACAACCGCTGCCGCAGAACGCTGCTATCGTCGGGATTTTGGGGGAGATGACCTTGCTGCGGTACTTTCAGCAAACCGAAAACCAACGCCCCAATCTTGAGACGATTGTGGCCGATGCGGAAGGAGACCGGCTGGCGGTGGTAGAGCGATTATTGGCCGAGGGAAAAGCTGTTTATTTGACCCGTGAGCTGCCAGGCGCGCCGGAACGCTGGTCGCTGGGGGCGGTGGGGCCGCTGATTCAAGTCCATCCTCAGCCGAGGGCAACTCCGCCTCAGTCGTTGATTGTCGTGAATCAGCCGGTTACGCCGGAGATTTTGCTGCTGGGCTATCAGCTTTCTCGCCCGCCTCACACCGGCCACGGGCCGGCCCGGCTGCGGTTGACTCTTTTCTGGCAAGCTGTCGCCCCAATAACTGCCAATTTGAAAGTCTCTGCTCGCCTGCTCAATTCGGCGGGCGAAGTGGCTGCCGCGGTTGACGCTGTGCCGGTTCACTTTGCCTATCCTACCCCCGCCTGGCGGCCCGGCGAAGTTGTGGCCGATGTGTACGATTTGACTACGCCGCCCGGCTCGTACACCCCGCTGCTCATTTGGTACGATCCGGCCCAGAACGCCGCCGAGGTGGGCAGGATTGAACTAAAACTCGTAACTATTGAGTAAGGGCTTCCTTTACCCCAATTCTTTCCACAGCACCGGCATACGCTGCTGACTAAACACGAAGCCAAAGCGCTCGTATAGCGCCCGTGAGCGGTAATTGTTCTCCTGGGTATTGAGGGTAATCATATTAGCCCCATTGGCCAGAGCATCGGTGATGGCGGTATGGAGCAGTTGCGCGCCGATGCCGCGTCCCTGATAGGCTGGGTGTACGGCCAGCCGGGTCAAATGGGCGTGCTTGTGATAGCGCTCAAACCATTCATAGCCGACAATCCGCCCATCCAATTCGGCTACGGCAAAGGAGTCGGCCCTGGCCAGAGCCTCGTTGAAATTGCCCGCCGATTTTCGCCAGATATGGTTAAAAGCCAGACCATCCAGGGCCAATAGCTCCGGCATGTCGCTGTAATGGGCTGGGCGTATCAGCGCGGGCCGGGGCACAGCCGGTGGGGCATTGCTGCCGTGACGTTCAAAGGCCACGATCCATTCACGTATTTCAAAACCGCGCCGCTGCAAGTCGTCTACCAGCCAGGCTACATTGCCGATATGGGCCACGGCTGGCAAGCCTTCAAGCTGGACCGCCTCTTCGATTTCGGGCAGCAACAAATCGAGATAGGGCCTGACGCTCCAACTGTCGCGCAGGCCGGCCGCAATAATAAGCGCCACGTGTGGGCGCTGCGGCTCCATGACGATAAAACCCCGCAAGCCGGCCTGGTCTTCGGCCAAAAAGCCGGGCATCACCTTGATTTTGGCCCCCAATTCTACGGGGGGAACGCGAATGTGGACGCGCCAGGCCGTATCTACCATACGCATGATACTACGTAAATCATTTTGCGTAATAGCCCGAACCTGGTTGAAATCTCGTCTCAAAATAGTAACTCCTTATCAGGATTGTAGGAGCTTGGGGAGATTGTGTCAAACGGTTTTGTAAAGATTGAACCGGTCTGATGGTGCAATTCGGAATTTGACAGCAGCCAGCTTTATGGTATTATTGTCCAAATTAGGGCAGCAATTGCCCGGCAAAAACATAATTAGCACATTGTGCTCATCCAGAGGGGTGGAGGGACCGGCCCTGTGAAACCCCGGCAACCTGGCGCAGTTGATGGCAGTTCAACTGATGTTTTCGGTGCCAATTCCGGCAGAACTATTTCTGGAAGATGAGAGCGAAAGCGTTGACGCCCCCGGCCTCTTCTTTTGGAAGGGGCTTTTTTATGCGCCCCCCAAAGGGCCTCTCATCTAACCAGGTGAGAGGCCCTTTTTATTTGACCGAAGACCGGCGACCGGCGACCGGGGTTCTTTTCTTGACAAGAAGGAAAGCAAGAGTGATACCCCGGTCCTCGGTCTTTGGTCCTCGGTCATATAACCCGATCAATATTTTATTTAAGGAGACAACTGATGACTGCACCAAATTTTAGCACACGAGTAGTCCATGCCGGCGAACCGCGGGTGAAACCTCATCAAACTATTACTACCCCCATTTTCCCCACCAGTACCTACCCCTTCCAAAGCTCACAGGAGTTGATTGATTACATGGAAGCGCGTCTCTGGGGCGACGAACCAGGCCGCGAGGAGTATGGCCGTTATGGCAATCCTACGGTGGTGGCCGCCGAAGCTAAACTGGCTGATCTGGATAGTGGTGAGGCGGCCTGTCTTTTTTCCAGCGGTATGGCGGCGGTCACAACCACACTGCTCAGTTTGCTCTCTGCCGGCAGTCACCTGATTATGACCGACGATTGCTACCGCCGGACACGTCAATTTGTGACTCAATTTTTGGACCGTTACGGCGTGGAGGCTACCATTGTGAAGGTTGGGGATTATGAGGCTCTGACCGCGGCGATTCAGCCGAACACCAAAGTTATTCTGTCCGAGTCGCCGACCAACCCTTACGTGCGGGTGCTGGATTTGGAACGGGTTGTGGCTATTGCCAAAGAACACAATCTCAAAACGGTGATTGACAGCACCTTTGCCACCCCGATCAATCAGCGCCCCCTTGAATTTGGGGTAGATTTTGTCATCCATTCGGCCACCAAGTATCTGGGCGGCCACAATGATTTAATGGCGGGCGTGGTGATTGGCTCTGGTTACCAGATCAGTGCGGTGCGGGAGGCGCGGGGACTGCTGGGGGCGGTGTGCGACCCGCAGACGGCCTATCTGCTCCTGCGTGGCCTGAAGACGTTGGACCTGCGGGTGCAGCGGCATAACCAGACGGCGGAAAAAGTTGCTCAATTTTTAGCCCAACATCCGGCCGTCCGGCGGGTCTATTACCCTACTTTACCAGACCATCCCGATCACGCTATAGCGAAAGCTCAAATGAGTGGTTTTGGTGGGGTAGTCAGCTTTGAATTGGAGACCGATCTGGCAGGGATGTGTCAATTTCTCGACCGGCTCCAAATTCCTTATCTGGCGGCCAGCCTGGGTGGGGTCGAGTCGCTGGTGCAACCGGTGGCGATTATTAGCTACTACGAGCTGTCGAGTGAGGAGCGGGCCGAAATCGGTATCAGCGACAGCCTGGTGCGGCTGTCCGTAGGCATTGAGGCCGCCGAGGATTTGCTGGCCGATCTGGGCCAGGCGCTGGATAAAACCTGGCAGGCCTCACCCTTATTTCAAGGCAATGGTCACCGGCAGGTAGAACCGGTGGAAGTCTCTCTCCAATAATCGTTATTGAGTATCTAACAAAAATCGCGTCTCAGTCGAGACGCGATTTTTGTTTTTATTGAGCTAAGGGAAGGCTTAAACGGGGGAGCGACCCGGCAGCGCCCGAATGAGGGCTACAGCCACAATACCACCCAGAAAAGCTACGATGATCGTCCCAAAATTGATGCCGCTCAAGGGATCGGGGATGCCTAGCAGCGCCGAGCCTAAGAAGCCGCCGACTAATGCGCCAACGATGCCAATGACAATATCCATCACCACACCGTAGCCTCGGCCGCGCATCACCTGGCCGGTCAACCAGCCAGCGATCAATCCTACAACTAACCAAGCTAGGATACTCATTTGATATTAACTCCTTTTCCGCTAACATTTAAAGGGTTTGTTGTTACCAACTCTTTACACGTTCATAATACCGTGATCTGGGGTTTTCTTCTATACTAAATTGGGTGATTTCACCCAGTCAAATTGAGTGATCTTTCCCTTATTCGATAAGTGTTTATCCAAAAGGGGATAGAGCTAGATGGGTAAGGATTTCTGTATTTATTTCTAGCTCAAACGGGCTATTCTTTGAGAAGGAAATAGGGTGAAATCCAAATGAAGCTATTAGCCGGCAAAAACGCTCTTTTGACCGGAGGATCACGCGGGATTGGCCCGGTGATAGCGCAGGCGTTGGCCCATCAGGGAGTCAACCTGGCCCTGGTGGCGCGGTCGGTGGATAGGCTGGAAACAGTAGCCCGGTCGTTGTCAGGGCTGGGTGTCCGGGCTATTCCCATGCCGGCCGATCTAGCCGACGCCCGTCAGGTAGAGGCTTTATTTCAGCGGGTCGAGGCGGAACTGGGGCCGGTTGATCTGCTCATCAACAACGCCGCCGTCGAACAGGTCAGCCATTTTATCCACCTCTCTCCAGCGGAGATGCAAGCTTTGGTGACGACCAATCTCACCGCGCCATTGTTACTCACCCGGCTGGCCCTGCCGGGGATGCTGGCGCGGGGGAGCGGCCACATTGTCAACATTGCTTCCATTGCCGGCAAAAAAGCGCCGCCTTACAACGCCGTTTATGGAGCGACCAAAGCCGCACTGATCGAGTGGTCCGGCGCGCTGCGGGGTGAATTGGCCGGAAGCGGGGTTGGGGTTTCGGTGGTTTGTCCCGGCTTCATCAGTGAGAGGGGGATGTTTGTGGATAACTATCAGGGCAAACGCCCGCCCTGGCTCATGGGCGAGTCGCCGCCGGAGGCCGTCGCCCAGGGCGTGCTGCGGGCCATTCGCCAGAACCGGCAGGAGCTACTGGTCACGCCCCGCCCGGCGCGGCTGGGATTGGCGTTGTATGCCTTGTGGCCGGAGCTGGGGAATCAATTTTTGAGGTGGGTGGGAGTAGTTGACCTTTTCCGTGAGGTGGCGGAGAAGGATGCGAAAACCAAAGAACCACTTGTTTGATTAACGAGTGTAAGGGACATTCACCTGCAATCCCGCAATATGACGATAGTGTTTGAGATTAAACGTAAACAGTTGCCAACCTCGATTAAGTGCAGTAGCGGCAATCAAACAATCGGGAATATTAATGCCGGTTGCCAGATGATACTCGCCTAATAAAAGATAAGCCTGCTCAAACTCTGTAGGTGTGGGCCAGGCAATGGTAAAACGACTCAAAAAAGCCTGGTTGCGGCGTAAGTCGTCCTTGTTTGTGGAACCACTGATTATTTCCATCGCCACTACGCCGTGAACAGCTACTTCTACCTCAGAGTCGCGCTTCAGCCATGCTTCGGCTGCTGGATGCCGACGGAGAATGTCAATCAGTACATCGCTATCCAGCAGAACGGTCATGGGTGGCGCTGCCATGCTTCTTTTCTCAACCGGGCGGCATAAGTAGGGGCATCTTCAGCGAGGTCGTTTCGATCAGCCCATAAACCGTAGCCATAAGTCAGCAAATCCCCCAGGGTTTTAATAGGAGTAAAATCGTTTTCCAGGGCGAAATAAGTTTGCAGTACATTTTCTGCCACGACATCCGGCGAAGAATTAACTGCTTGAGCCTTTTGGTTGAGGCGTTGGTACACGGTATCCGAGATTGTTATCGTTGCCATTATAATTCCTTTTAGGACAAATATAAGTTTAACAGATGCTCTGTTCGCTCCGAACTTCGGCTAAGACATTAGACATTATACCGATTAGACTTATGTCACCCGGAAAGAGCAGGATTATCTGAATGATAGGATCAAAATCCTTTAATTCTGGAAATCCTGCTCTACACGATGGGTAAAAAACGCTCCCCAATTAAATCGATATAATGTCTATTATCAACATCGAAATCCGGCGGGAAATAAGCTTGCCAGCGCCCGGCTAAACTCAGGGTAGTGGTTGCAGGAGCCAGGGGGTAATAACCAACACTACCTCCAGCGGACCATCCGGCACGTCAGGAGGTAAGGTTAGGTGCAACATTCTATCAGGGGGTGTATCCAGGTGAAAAGTTAATGTTTTGACCATTATCACTTCCTTTCCGTCGCAGCTAAAATTCAGTAGGGTTATTATACCACAAACCCTCAAGTTTCCCCTCACTCCGCTTCAGCCGTGATCCGAGTCAGCAGGGCTTGCGTTTCCCTCAGTTCTCGTTTCATACCGAGTTTGGTGAATATTTCAATAGCTTCTTGGGTCAATATTTTAGCTTGCTCAGTATTTCCTAACGCCAACTCCAACTCGGCAATCCGTTGTTTAATTACTGCTATAATTTGTGGACTGTTTATCTTTTGCCCTATTTCCAAACTTCTCCGAAAGTATGGGAGAGCTAAATCATAGTTTTGTTTCAGAAACGAGATTTGACCCAATAACTGATATATCTCTGCTAATCCTGCTGATAGCTGAGTCTCCTGCTCACGTAATTCTCGTGCCTGTTTCAATTGAATTTCGGCTGTCTCATAATTTTCCTCAGCGATGTTAACCTTAGCCAATAAGCGTAGAACACGAATCATATGACGTTTATCTTTAATTTCCTCAGATGTCTTCAAAGCCTTATTAGATTTTTTTTCGCAGTTTCATATTCATCAAGTTCAATTTGTATGGAAGCTAATCCTGCGGTTGAACGAGCCAACTCGTTTTTATTACCGTGTAATTGATAGCTCTTAATAGCTTTCTGAGCAAAGCTTTCTGCTTTATCCAAATTACCTTGAAATTGCTTCATCTCAGCAATTCGTCTCAAAAATCGTGCCTGTTCCAACGCTTTGTCGAGAGACGTGGAAACTTGAAGTCCAAGCCTTATATATTTCTCCCAGCTACCCCATTTTCCAGTAACCCACAAGTAAAAGTTCATCATTTCTGCAAAAGTAATAAACATTTCTAACCTATTGTTAAGCCAGCACCAATCCATTACAGTTAGAATATTGTCTATTTCAGGTTCGACTCTTTCAAGACTTTCATACTTGTTTGGGCTTTCCCTTATTAAAAAATTCAGGAAAAATTCGACCCATTTATTTTTTAATAAAGCCTCAAATTCGGATACTTTCATTAGCTCCGTCTGACTGTACACCAACGTCAAAGGCAACAACTCAAACCGACCCTTTTTCTTATTCACCAACGACAACTTCTCCAACTCCACCAATCCTTCATCCCGATCCAACTCTGGCAGGTCGGCCACTTAACCCAACGCCTCCCGGCTGGCATCCGTCGCAAACAAGGAGAGGGCTAACAGCAGCTTATAAGCCGGTTTGTTTTTGATCCGTTCCACCGCCCCCTCAAAGCAGAATTTGGCGATGTCGCTGGTATCCTGCCCCAGGCGAGTTAAGACCGCCTCAACGTTATAACCAAAACCCATCTGAGCGACACTCCAGACTATGGCCAGGGGCACGCCGCCGGTGCGCCGGTAGAGCCGCCGGGCGGCGTCAGCGGTTAAGGCGACACCCTTCTTTTTGGCTTCGTCGGCAATCAGGGTCAGGGCATCGGCTTCTTCCATGCCGACCAGCCGGACCGGGTAGGCAATATCCAGCCGGTGGCGGGTCGTGACGATGATTTTAGTCGGGTCGGGCGCTTCGCGGATAAAGGCCAGCACCCGCTCATCGTCCACCGTTTCCAGGTTGTCCACAATCAGCAAGGTGCGTTGGCGGGTCAAAGCCTGACGCACCAGCTCCTCCTGCTCCTCGACGCGGGCGCGGGGAATATCTTCCCGTTCCAGGGTGATGGCGATGGTGGCAAAAATATCGTCCAGGGTACGCAGGCTTTGGGAGCGGAGGGTGATGCCCTCGCCGGTCAAGACTGTTTGTTTGGCCGAAGTCCAGATGATGGCCTCAAACCGCTCGGCTTCCGGCAGCTTATCGTAGTGACGCAAATAGCTGTGAGCCACTTCCAGGGCCAGGGCGCTTTTGCCGATGCCGCCGATGCCGTCAATTGTCACCACAAAGTGGCGGGTCTGGGGCAATAACAGGTGGCCAACCTGCTTCAACTCGGCTTTGCGCCCGACAAAACGCTCGTAATCGGGCCGGGGCAAGTTGTGGTAAACTTTTTTGGGCGCGGGTAGGGCCAGCGGGTCACCGCCGGGCAGTAGTTTTCGCTCGGCAATCGCATCGGTCAATTGCAGCAGGGCGTCGCGGATATCGGCGCTAAGGGCGGCAGTGGCTTGTAACTGCACTTTTTGTAAATTGACCTGCTCGCGGATGCCTTCGGCAGTCATGCGCTGAAACTGGAGTTCGTAGGCCGGGCGCAGTTCCGGCAAATTCCAAACCTCTTCGGCCAGGCATTTGAGAAAGGCAATCACTGCCCGGTTGACCCGCTCGCGGTTGAGGCGAGTGGGCAGCACGCTGTCAAAGGATTGAGCCAGGATTTCCTGCTCATTCGCCAGGTACACTCCCGGCTTTTTGAGGATAGCCAGCAATGCCCGTTGAAATTCTTCGTTTTGGAAAAACGTTTTATCGGCGGCCAGGGCAGCCACCAAATCCTCATCCTCGACGGCATACTCGGCGGCGAAGCGGTCGGCGGCCCGCTGCAATCCTTCGGCAAAGGCGGCTTGAAAGGCGGCGTCGGAGCGCAGCTTTTTGATTTTAGTGGATAGCTCATCGCTGAGGAATTTTTTGGCCTGCTCGGAAACAAAATCAACCGTGGTGTCAATGGCTTGCCGCTTCAAAGATTGGGGAATCAGCGCCAGAATATCGAACTGGAACATAAGTTGCCCCTTTCGATTTTGGATTTTAGATTTTGGATTTTAGATGACCGGGATAATTTCTTTGATTATACCACACTTCCCGGAAATAACGGGCGATTTGTTGAGAGGAGTATTCACGAACTTGCGGCGTACCAGCGAGGATAAAAATTCCTTGCGGCGGTCGGCGGTCTGTCGTCAGCGGTCGTATTTTGAAGAGTTAGCGCGTGCGCCGCCGCCACTCGGCTTTCAACTCCAGCGCCGACAAATCATCCTCGACTTCCAGAAAATCTTTGAGCAAGCGAGTGAATTTGGCGGCTTCATCGAGCATGGGGAAATGTTTAGAGTCGGCCAGGCCGATGGGTCGAATATTATTAGGCCAGTGGTCATTCAAACTGCGGGCGGGGGCAGGGTCTACCAGGTCATCCTTTTCACCGTAAACCGCCAGAACCATTAAATTCTCCAGTTGACTGAGCCGGTGCAAGTGCGCGCCCACATCCATCTCACTGACCGATTGCGCACTCAAATTAATTGCGCCCGAGGCCACCTTTTCAGTTTCTTGTTGCACTTCTTTGTAACCGATTTGCCGCCACCACAACATTTTGGCCAAGAGAGAGTCACTTCCAAAGCTCAGCAAGCGGCGGCTGATGCTGTCGGCTGTTAACGGCAGGCTGATGGCTGCCACTTTTTTTACCTCGTCGGGATAATCAACCGCATATTGCAGCGCTACCGCTGCTCCTAAGGCATGGCCTACCAGGGGCGACTGGCGAATACCGAGGGCATTGACAAAGTTATGAACTAGAGTTACATAATCAGAAACCCGGTAGCGGGGTTTGGATTTGTCCGTGTCGCCAAAGCCCCACAAGTCAAGAGCGTAGGCGCGGTATTTATCCGACATGGCTTGCATGGTCGGCACCCAATAGCGCCACGAACCCAGCCAGCCATGAATAAACAGCACCGGTTTACCCCGTCCAAAAGCCTCGTAATGGACCACATTGCCATCAATAATTAACGCGCTCATCACTCATGTTAAACAGCCCTAGCCGGCCAACAGTTACGCCTTACAGTTTGCCATGCTTTCTTAAAATCCTGATGAGACGCAGCGACAATTCTTCGGGGGTAAAGGGTTTCAAGAAATAGGCTTCGGCTCCGGCTTCATAACCCAATTTAATATCGGCTTCCTGTCCTTTAGCCGATAAAAACACCACCGGAATCGCCTGGGTTGGGGCGGCCTGCTTGAGCGCCCGGCAAGCCTCGAGGCCGTTCATTTTCGGCATGCGGACATCCAGCAAGATCAAATCGGGCCTAATTTTAGCCGCCTGGAGCAGCGCTTCCTGACCATTGGGCACAGCGACAACTCGCAAACCAGCCATTTCCAGGCTAAATTTGATCAGTTCTCTTATTTCGCGTTCATCTTCAGCAACCAGGATTAATGGAGGGTTCATCGTTTCTGCCTGTAATTATACTATCCGCAGGCACAAACTGTGCTTTTTGCCAGTGTGGAAAAACGCAGTTTGTATCCGTGCAAAGTATAAACATAACAATACACCGATAAAATAACGTCAAGTTAGCGGCGGGCCTAATCATAGCATCCTCCTGGTCAAAGTGTGTGACAATTATAATATGTATTAGCAAATGAAGATGTGTATTTATGATACTATCATACTTTTCAATCACCGTCAATAATAATTATCTCCAATATATCAAAATTTAAGATTGCGTATTGTTATTGAAATATGTATACTAAAATGTGAACCTTAAGTTTTGCCGGAGTAACGCCAGCAACCTCGGAATTACTGAATTGGGGAGGCAGGAGAAACGAAATGGCCGAATTTGGGCAGTGGTTAAAATCAGAATGGGAAGCTCTGGAGGGTCGAACCGGCGAGAAATACAGCACCCGCCGGCTTTCAATCCAGGCCGGCTTAAGCCCCAATACCCTCTACCAACTGCTGAAACATCCAGAGGTTAAACCCAATCCAGAGACATGTCGCAAACTGGCCGATTTTTTTGGGGTGGAACCGCTGTTGGTTTTGGAGATGGCCGGGCACGTATCGGCCATCGAGGTGAGCGAGATTACGGCCGAGCTTGAAAAAGCCCTGCGACGCAGTGACCTGCAAAAGTTGTTGCTCAGCGCGCAGGAATTATCAGTCGCAGAGGTGCAAGCGGTGCAGCAGCTTGTAGACCATCTCAGAACCAAACGCCGCGAGTCCGAAGCCTCAGCCGCAGCGCGAGGGGCGGCGGTGGCGCTGGTGGTTGAAGACACCCCCGACGCGCGCGAGCTTTATGTGCATATGCTTCAAGCCGCCGGCTTGAAAGTCCTGCAAGCCACCGACGGTGAGAAAGCCCTGGAGCTGATCCAAACCAGTGGAGCGTTGATTGACGTGGTCTTGATGGATTACCGCATGCCGCGCATGAATGGGGTCGAGGCCACTCGCGCCATTCGCCAGCAGTTTCCCGATTTGCCGATTATGTTTGTGTCGCACTGGGATGAACCGGACATGAAAAGAGCCGCCTTCGAGGCTGGGGCGGCGGAATATCTGGTTGCGCCTGTGGAGTATGAAACCCTGGTTGAGGCAGTCTTACAGGTGCGGCAGCGCGGGCATGTGGGGGCGAATTGAGGTTTAGATTACTTTGACCCAAAACGACACCTGTTTTTCGCCGCGATGGCTGATCTCTTTGTAACGGCGCTCGACCCGGATAAGTTTTTTGGTTTTGTCGGCCAGTTCCAGCGTGTATTCAGCCAGGGCGATTTTAACGGCGTCAGCCGGGGTGAGGAGAATAAAGCCGCCCAGGTAAGCTCCATAATCGTCGGAGAGGCCGCCGGAGGGGACAATAATAAAATAGATCTGGCGGGGGATGGTCAGGTGATAATCTACCTCGGCCAACAAACGGCCCTGTTGCAATAATCGGCCACGTCCGGCCAGCGTATCACCGGGATTCATTAAGGGGTGGAAAGTTAAAGGTTGGAAGGTTGGGCTTTTAAGACACTCAGTCAGTTTCCCAACCTTTCTTCATTTTACAAAGCCAATTTGTTGAGGCGGCCAGTACGAGAACCAGGCCCGTCCGACGACATCTTCGAGCGGAATAGGGCCAAAGCTGCGCGAGTCGTTGGAAAAGCCACGGTTATCGCCCAAAACAAAGATTTGTAGCGGTGGAACAGTGGTCGGGGCATAAAAGCCGGTCGTAGTGGCCCCGGCGACATAAGGCTCATTGAGAGCCTGGCCGTTTACAAAAACCCGCCCATCATGAATTTCTACTATATCGCCTGGCAGCCCAATCACCCGCTTAATAAGCAGTTCATCCCCCTGGCTTTCCAGCCGAATGACCACGACATCGCCCCGCTCCGGGCCGCTTAACCCCAGTAGTTGCCGGATATGCCGGTTATAGGACAGTTTTTCCACCACCAGCCGTTGATCGGTATGGAGGTTAGGCTCCATGCTCTGGCCGTACACTCGCGTTGCTTGAGCCAAAAAAAGGTTGATCAGTAAAGCAATCAGCACGGCTGGAACAATAGTCTCCAGCACTTCGCGCACCAGGTGCAAGACTCGTTTGAGAAAAGAGGGTTTGGGTTTTGGTTCTGGTTCGAGATAGTAGTAGCTGTTTGGCTCAGATTGCTGATGGTACATGCACGCTCCTGTGAAAACAGCAGACAGTAGTCGGCGCCCTTCGGCGTACCCAAAGGGGTATAGATAGGGAAGCTTCTGGCTTGGCTAACTTTTCATTTTTGCGCGTTTGGAGTGCAAAAGCTTAGCTTTTGCACTCCGTAGATTAACTTAACTACCGCCGGTCGCCGCGCCGATCTCGATCACCGCCGCCACGCCGGTCGCCACCGCCACCACCGCGTCGGTCTCGATCACCACCACCGCGTCGGTCGAAACCGCCACCGCCGCGCCGGTCGCCACTGCCGCCACCGCGTCGGTCGCCACCCCCGCCACCGGGCCGGTCGCCGGGCCGGCGGTCACGCTCGCGGGCTTCTTCGACGGTCCAGCCTTCGAGGACAGCTTGGCGGGAAAGCCGAATCTTGCCGGCGCTGTCAATATTGGTGACCATGACCATAATTTCATCGCCCAATTGAACCACATCTTCAACCGAGGGCACGCGATAATCGGCCAGTTGAGAAATCGGCACCAGGCCGTCTACATCGGGCAGAATCTCGACAAACGCGCCAAAATCGGCGATGCGGACCACTTTGCCGGTGTAGATTTTGCCAATCTCGGCTTCTTCAGTGATGGCTTCGATACGGGCCTGGGCCTGGGCGCTGGCTTCCTGGTTGGCGGCGGCAATGTAAACGGTGCCGTCGTCGTCAATATCAATTTTTGCGCCGGTTTCCTCTTGAATGGCCCGAATCATCTTGCCGCCGGGGCCGATCACCTTGCCGATTTTTTCGGGGTCAATCTGGACGGTGGTGATGCTGGGGGCATAGGGCGAGAAGCGTCCGCGCGGTTCGGCGATGATTTCGTGCATCTTGTCAAGGATGTGGAAACGGGCTTCTTTGGCCTGGGTCAGGGCTTGTTCCATCACATCCCAGCGCAGGCCGCTGATTTTAATATCCATTTGCAGGGCCGTAATCCCCTGGCGGGTTCCGGCCACTTTGAAGTCCATATCACCCAGGGCATCTTCGAGACCCTGGATATCGGTCAAAACGGCAAATTCATCGCCTTCCTCGACCAGGCCCATCGCTGCGCCGGCCACCGGCGCTTTGATCGGCACACCGGCATCCATCAGGCTAAGGGTGCTGCCGCAGACGCTGGCCATCGAAGTTGAGCCGTTGGAGCTAAGCACCTCTGAAACCAGGCGCAAGGTGTAAGGAAATTGGTCAAAATCGGGCAGCACGGCAATCAGGGCGCGCTCGGCCAAAGCGCCGTGTCCGATTTCCCGGCGGCCTGGCGACCCGACCCGGCCGGTCTCGCCGGTGGAGAAGGGTGGGAAGTTGTAATGGTGCAGGTAGCGTTTGATTTCTTTGGGGCCAAGCGTATCGAGGCGTTGCTCGTCACGCGGGGTCCCCATGGTGGTTACGGTTAAAACCTGGGTTTCACCGCGAGTAAAAAGGCCGGAGCCGTGGGCGCGGGGTAAAATGGCGACATCGCCCCAAATGGGGCGAACATCTTTAAGTCCCCGGCCATCCGGCCGGATGCCTTGCTTCAAGATGCGGGAACGAACCGCTTTTTTGAGAGCGCTGCTGTAAACGGCGTGAACGTCCTTGAGATTGACGGTCTCATCTGTTTCCAGGTGAGCGACCAGTTCATCTCGCACCGCATCCATAGCCGCCTCGCGGGTTTGTTTGTTGCCTTCAACCTGAAGGGCGGCCTCGATTTTACCTTCCAGAAAAGCCATGACCTTTTGCACCGTCTCTTCAGGCGGAGTGCTGATGGCCAGTTCGCGCTTGGGCTTGCCGACCTGGGCCTGCATCTCTTTTTGCACCCGGATAACATCCTGGATGGACTCGTGGGCCAGCCGCAGGGCCTCAATCATCTTATCTTCGGGAATTTCGTTGGCCCCGGCTTCGACCATCAAAATGGCGTCTTCCGTTCCGGCCACCCGCAAATCAAGCAAGCTGCCTTCCATCTCAGAAATCGAGGGATTGACCAACAATTGACCGTCTTTCAGGCCAATCCGCACCGCACCCACCGGCCCATCCCAGGGAATATCGGAAATCATCAAGGCGGTGCTGGCGCTGTTGATGGCCAGAATGTCAAGATGCTTTTCGCCGTCGGAAGACATAGGGGTGATGATAATTTGGACTTCGTTGCGGGAATTTTTGTTAAAAAGTGGGCGCAGGGGGCGGTCGGTCAGGCGGGCAGTGAGAATGGCGTCTTCGCCAGGCTTGCCTTCGCGCCGAAAGAAGCTGCCGGGGATACGTCCGGCGGCGTACAACTTTTCCTCAAACTCGACGCTCAACGGGAAAAAGTCTATGCCTTCACGGGCATTGTTGGAGGCGGTGGCGGTGGTCAGCAGGAAACAGTCGCCGGAACGGAGCGTGACCGCGCCGCCCGCTTGACCGGCCAGGACGCCGGTTTCAAAAATAAGCTCGTCGTTGCCCAATTTGGCAACAAAACGATGGGGTTGTGGTTTGGACATGATACAATAAACCTCCTTAAGGTTTTGACTCCGCGGGAGGTCAGGAACTGGAGAAAATTACAGAGACAATGAGAATAAGGAGTAAGTAGTAGGTAGTAGGTAGTAAGGGGTAAGAAGTAGGGGTAGAGAAGTAATGGGATTTAGGCCCTTATTTCTTACTTCTTATTTCTTATTTCTCAATTGTTTCTGTCGCTTTATCCAATGCCTGGGTCCCGGCGGGAGTCGTTAAAAAATGGATTTGATAAAAGTAAACGAGTAGAAGGGCATTGTATAGCCCATTTCTACTCGTTTAAAAATTTACGACCTCATAATATAGAGTTATTTCCGCAGCCCGAGCCGCTCGATGACGGCTTGATAACGAGCCGGATCTTTCTTTTTCAGGTATTCCTGGTGATGCCGGCGCTGGCCTACCAGCTTGAGCAACCCTCGCCGCGAGCTGTTATCGTTCTTATGTGTCTTGAGGTGTTCCTGAAGCTGGTTGATACGGGCGGTCAACAGGGCAATTTGGACATCGGACGAGCCGGTATCGCCCTCTTTGAGTTTGAACTGTTCAATAATTTCCTGCTTTTGGGTTTGGGTCAGTGACACGAAATAATCTCCTTCGCTTGTCGGGCGGTGGGCCGACACACCCCTGCGTCAGGCTCAGGCCCCTAGTAGTAAATAACAATTGACAGTGAATTATATCACGCTTTGAAGGCAGGGGCAAATGAGGTAAATTATGTCTTGCAGATTGTAGGCCGGGTTAAGGTATGCTAAAATAGAGCGTACATTCGGCTCGGCCAGCTAATTGGAGTTCAAGGAGGAGCAATTATGCCTAATTATGATACCGGCGCTATCCGCAACCTTTTGACCGAAGTTTTCCCCGATGCTGACGAAATCGAGTTTTTTGCCGATGATTATTTCAAGGAAGTCAAGTTTGAGCCGGATATGCCCCTCAAAAAGCGGGCACACGTGCTGACTCAATACTGCGCCCAGAACAATCAGCTTGATAAGTTGTTGGCCTTTTTACAGAAGAACCATCCGGCCAAATATGCCGAACACAGCGTCTTACTGACTCTTGACGCACCGTCCATCGCTCCGGCTACATCAGCCACGTCCGAACCGGCTGTGTCACAGCCGCCTACCCGCACTCCCGAACCATCCCCCGCCGCCGAACCGGCCGCAACTCCCCAGGGACAGGATGTGTTCATCAGCTATTCGACCAAGAATCTCGATTTTGTGCAGCAGTTGTATCAAAAGTTAACCAGCCGAGGGTTGTCAGTTTGGTTTGACAAGCAGAGCATTGAAGGAGCGACCCAATGGCGAGAGTCTATTGTGACCGGTATTATGAACTGCAAGGTCTTTCTGCTTGTTCTCTCGCCTGAGTCGGCGGCTTCGGACAATGTGCGCAAAGAGATTGACCTGGCTGAACATCACAAAAAGAAAATTTTCCCGCTTATGTGGCGCGAGGTCAGGCCCTTGCCGCCTTCAATCCAATATCAATTGGCCGGCACACAGTATATTTCTTTTGATGGAACGCCTTCTGAGGAAAATTTTAACAAAGTCTATCATGTGGTTGATAAACTGTTGGGTGGTTCCGGCGTAGCCGAAGCTGCCGCCGGTGAAAAGGCCATTCAAGCTCCCGGTGTTACTGACCAGCCGGCTGCATCTACTGCACCAACAGCCAGTTCTGGCCGTCCGCGGCGAGGCACAGCCCCGGAAGTGGGCGTAATTGCTGCCGGGATTGGGGTGATGAGTAAGGTGGTGGACCAGATTGGTGGTTTTACTCCGGCAGAGAAAGATGCCAACAACGAAGAATTGAAATGGCTCTTTGTTGCCGCCGATCATTTTCTCAAGATACGCCGGGGAGAAGTCCAGCGCACTGTTGGAGTGCCGGTTGAGACCCCTGCCGAAGCCACGACGACGCAAGCGACAAAAAATGCCGTTCTCCTGTCCAGCGTGGATGACTTTTCAATGCAAATGATAGATAGCCAGATTCAGAGTATTATCAAGCAAATCAATATTTACATGAAAAACCTGGCTTTCGAGTTAGACAAGCAGGCTCAGTTGGGCGGGCAAGCCGGCTCAAATATTGCGCTCAAGAATTCAATTGATGCTCAACAGAAAGCTATTATTGAGCGCACCCAGGAACTGGCTAATCTGATGCAGCAAATTTACGGGGTTAAAGTTTATGCGCCCGAAATTGTGGCTGAGAAGTTAACGTGACAACGCTTTCGGATAAAATTGTCGTGATATTATTGGAGATAAATTCATGAAAGTTATCATCCCCCTGGCCGGCTTTGGTACACGACTGCGACCGCATACTTATACCAAACCCAAGCCGCTGATCAACGTGGCCGGTAAGCCGGTGCTGGGCCACCTGCTCGACAAGCTCAAAGGGCTGAATATTGACGAAGTTGTTTTTATCGTTGGCTACCTGGGCGATCAGATTGAAACCTACGTCAGCGCCAATTATGACTTCAAGACCCACTATGTCGAGCAAAAAGAGTTATTGGGACAGGCCCACGCTATTTACCTGGCTAAAGATTTGGTCGGGGGGCCGACGATTATTCTTTTTGTGGACACCCTCTTTGAAGCCAATCTGAGCAAGCTCAATCAAGAAAAAAGTGATGGGGTTATCTACGTCAAAGAGGTCGAAGACCCGCGCCGCTTTGGGGTGACGCTGGTCAACGAGCAGGGCTTTATCACCCGGCTCATCGAAAAGCCGGACAGTATGCAGGACAACCTGGCCGTGATTGGCCTGTATTATGTCAAAGATGCCCAGCGGTTGATGGCGGCCATCCAATCGTTGATGGACCAAAATCTGCAAACCAAAGGCGAATTTTACCTGGCCGATGCCTTGCAACTGATGATTAACGACGGCGCTCAGTTTCGGCCGGAAGAGGTCGGCGTCTGGCTCGACTGCGGCCAGCCGGATACAGTGCTGGAAACCAATCGTTACCTGCTCAAGCATAACATGGACAACAGCGCCGAGGTAGCCAGCATCAATTCCATCATCATCCCGCCGGTGCATGTTCACCCCACCGCCAAAATCAAAAATTCCATTATCGGCCCTTATGTAACCATCGCTGCCAAGTGTGAAATTGAAGGCAGCATTATCCGTGATTCGATTGTGGATGAAGAGTCTTACATCAAAGATGCCACCCTGGGCGAGTCGCTAATTGGGCGGAAGGTGGACTTGGTGGGTCGTTACCGCCACATGAACCTGGGCGACTCGGCGTATGTGGATTATCTGTAACAAAGTAGCAAGTAGCAAGTAGCAAAGTAGCAAGTAGCAAAGTAGTAAAGCTGTTACCTGCGACCCTGTTACCTGCGACCCTGTAAGGAGATCAAAGATGATCATCGGCGTGCCAAAAGAAATTAAAGATAACGAATACCGGGTTTCGATGACGCCAGGAGGGATTCACCAGTTGGTCGAACACGGACACATGGTGCTGGTCGAAAAATCGGCCGGGGCGGGCAGCCATTTTACCGATGCGGATTTTGCCGAGGCCGGGGCCACGCTGGTTGGTTCGGCTGAGGAAGTGTGGGGCCAGGCCAACATGGTGGTTAAAGTCAAGGAACCCCTGCCCGCCGAGTATAAATACCTGCGGCCTGATTTGGTGCTGTTTACCTACCTCCACTTAGCCGCCGCCGAGGCCCTTACCCGCGCTATGGTAGACAGCGGTGTAACCGGCATCGCCTACGAGACGGTGGAGTTAGCCAACGGAACACTGCCCTTGCTGACCCCCATGAGCGAAGTGGCCGGGCGGATGTCTATTCAAGTGGGCGCGCACTACCTGGAACGGCAAGCCGGCGGCCGGGGCAAACTGCTGGGCGGCATTCCCGGGTGCGACCGGCCAGC
>Ga0209172_10000690_pt1 | contig 87737 bp, 55 predicted proteins | sample LarsenN4metaG_FD_184113 | JGI IMG/M metagenome (GOLD analysis project Ga0209172, IMG submission 184113) | Hot spring sediment bacterial and archeal communities from British Columbia, Canada, to study Microbial Dark Matter (Phase II) - Larsen... ... | reverse complement strand
ACACATGTAGATATGTCCATTAAAAATGGACTTCGTATTGATTGGTGGGGGCTGAGAAATCCGGAATTCTTGGCAGAATTCGAGTAGTGAAAAATTTCACAAACAGGGTTGGGGTTGTGGCGATAGAAAGGAGGGGGTTCGGACGGGACGGGGGGCGGGGATGGGCGGCGGGAAGGGGGCGAGTAGGGGCAGGACGGGGCGGGAAGGGGGTGTCGCGTGGCCGGGAGGGAGGGACAAACACCAGGGATGGGCAAAGTAAAACCACCGGTCGCCAACACACAAGGGAAGTTCATTTTTAATGGACAAATGTAGATATGTCCATTAAAAATGGACATCCTAAAAATGGATAGCCTAGTCTAGTCATGCGGGAAAACCGCGAGAAGAAACTGCCTATAGCTTCTTCTCATTGTCAGATTCCCTCTCGTCCTTTTCCATTTTCTTATCTAGTTGCTTAGCAACCCGTGCAATCGTTTTAGAACTGGGGTGTGCTGCTCCTATATGATGTTTCGCGAGGACCATTGCGGTCAGCCTTCGAAGTTGCATACGCGTGGGTTCAGACACGATGCTCTCCAAAAGCTCTTGGTGTAGGACGTCAGACACGCGACTCAAGTAGAACGAATTCTTATAGGTTCGCAAGATGTATGATTCGACCTCGTCCTGCCAACCAGGGGGTCTCTGTAAAATTAATAGCAATACCAGCATTAACTGCTCTAGCGGGTCTTTGGAATCAGTAATGAATTTGGAGAAAAGAGGCCCCATCTTTCGAGAGAAAACCTCATCCTTGTACCACGAGACGACATTATCTGGAATAACTGTCATCACAAGTTTCCATCTCTCCTCGACGGTCTTTGCATTCTCGAATCCATCGCCTAAGTAATATCCCATATCTTCAAAGCTTGCGGAAAATTTCTCAGCGAGTGCTGGCGAAAGAAGAATCAAGACTTGGCAGACCTTCTTCCAGCATGCCATCACCTCCTTCAACAACTCACTCTTCGAAGCAGGACTGACATGATCGCTATTGCGGAGCGCACGCGCAGCGCCCTGCATGGCGTGTATCATCTGCTTGAGTGATGAATCCCGTATGAACTTCGCAATTTCTTGTCGGTACGGGCGGCTCGGATCGTAAGTGCGATCCGCGATTGCATCCTTCAGTGCTTTCGGCATGCCAGATTGCTGAACATTGTCTTGGACCGATTCGTATAGTTTCGAGATTGTCTCCGAGCTAGGAGCCCATTCTGCTTTTTTGTAAAGATCGAAATCCCGCGCAATGCCAGTTCTGGCGATAAAGTCCTCGTTCATTTTCCGCAAATCGAGCGTGAGTTGCTCGACTGCATCTTTTCGACGACGGTCGATACCGGCATAGAACTCAATTATCTCAGGCATGCTCGTATAACGGCCATTGTGTAGAATGAATGACGCGAAATCTTGGTGATGATGCATGCGATGTGCTGCAAAGTAGAAGACCCAAAAGTTGAAACGAAACTCAAAGTGCATTGCACGTAGGACTAGGATTCGTTCGCTTTGGAGGAAAGAAAAAAGTACCTCGCGATCCATGTCAATTGCCCGGCTTCGCGTGTATTCCTCAACCTTCGAATCGAACTCCCTCTTGGTGAAAGCTAGCTTTTTCTCGCGTATTAACCATTCGCAGAAATAGCCCAGCGCGTATTCGCAATCCTTTAGGTCTGGTCGAGTGGCATACCGAGGAATCTTGTTGAACTGGTGGAACATCAGGAACAGCACTCGGCCGATCACTTCGGTTCGGTTGACAGGGCTGTCATCGAATGCCTGCTCGAGAAGTTTGAGAAGAAGAATACAGTTGAGCGGGGTTCGATGCATATTCAGTGCATCAATATCATCCAGAACCTTCTTGGTCACAGCGTCCTCGTCCAGGTTGTCACTGTCTGCAATGTATGCCGCAACCAGTTCACGAACGCGTGACCGACTAAGTGCGTATAAGTACAGCGTTTCAATCCCCGCCAATTCATCCCAATTCAAGACTCCTGAAATATCTGGCGAATACTCCACGGGGAACAAAAGTACAACCGGAAGTGACGGGAAAGCTTTCTGGGTGGCAGCGAAAATCTTTCTGGCTTCATATTCACTAATGGGAGAGTCAATGATTATGCCCGATATCTGTGAAGGAGACGCTCCGAGACTGCGACAGCGCTTCTCGATTTCACGCTTAACTGCTTTCTCGTAATTTGGGAAATCATCATTTCCAGCGTCAACCGTCAATAGGAATGTCTTCCTATTGCTTGCCTCAAAAGACTTCATGGACCAATACTTTGCTAGGGCCGTGAGTCCATACTGTTTGGGGGAGCGGATTACACAAGTCTTCAGCTGTGACAAGAACTGATCTGAGCTGATAAGTGGTGTTTCTTTGCGATCCTTAGAGGTTTCAGCAACCTTGGACAAATCTCTCCCGACCCAAATTCGCTTCTTCGAGGCATAGCAGGTGGTGGCCTCGTCCAATTCATGCTGGAGCATCTCCTGAACTATAGATGGATCGCCAACTGGCGCAACTTCCGCGGCGGGTGCAATCGGTGAAGCTTGATCAGGCGTGAAAACTACTATCCCTAAGTCATTTCCCGAAATCCCCGTGCCGGCCACGAAACGACGCCTTGGAGACCATTCTCGATAGTTGATTGAAACCTTCCCACTATCCTCCAAGGTGACTAGTGAATACCCTAGTCGTTCAGTCTTGTTTGTGAAGAGTGGAGGAGCGGCGCAAGTGATCACTTTACGCAAACCATTGGATTGTTGTAAGACGTTTCCGTCATGAAGATGACCAGAGAATACCAAGTTGAAAGACGTCGCCGCGATGGCCTCGACCTCTTGCCTAGCCCAAGGGCTCAGCCATGAGGTTGGATGATGCAGAACCAATATCCGCTGCTTGAACTTCGTTTTCGATAGCCAGCTATGGATGTCCCTTGTGTATACGTGAAGTTTGCCAGAGTCACTTGGAACGTGTCCCTCTCTGTTGGGGAGGCCTGCTGATGAGCAAAGGGCTGTGTTAAGACAATACACTCCCACATCCGGCGAGATCTCCCATCCATTACCGCCAATCGACTCTTGGCAACAGCCGAAGGAAGCGAAGCTACTTTCAAATTTGATATATGGTTCAAACTTGTCTCGAAGGATGAGTTGACTGAGTTGGGGGAATTCATCGTTGAAATGTCTTTCATCCGAAATGGCATCAAGGGTAGCTGTATGGATCAACAAACGAGTCTTAAGTGCGGATCGAGAAACGTCGTGGTTGCCAGGCACACAAATCCGTCGTTTGCACGGGAGTCCACATGCTGTTAGGAACGGGTCGAACTGCTCGAGGAATAGCTTGATCTGCTCATCACTTCCGCCTTCTTTGATGAAGTCGCCTGAAAACAAGAGAAACGGGTTCTTAGCATTTGATAGCTGCTCTTGGACATCTCCGAAGAACGCATCCTTGACTAGGTTGCAGCTTTCCCACAACTGGGGTTGAAAGTGCAAATCCGACAAATGCAGAAAGGTGACGGTCATTAAGCTACTCCCGTTAATAGTGTTCAGGGCGAAGAATCACCCTAACGAGTAGTGATGTCAAGACGCGACCCCACGTTCCCATCGATACGGGCTGGTTTGAACAATCATTCTCTAACGCGCTTGCGCCCCGTCTTCTTTTTGTGACCTATGTGATGTCAAAGCGTGCTACCAGAGTTCTAGCCAATGCGATGGCGTCGCTAACCTGAAACGCCATAGAACACATCGCGCCATTGTCTTTCTCCCCCAACGCCAAAAACGGTGGGGGGCTGCAAAAAGTTGGCATTCTTGGCAATCTTTGACCAAGCGGCTGAAAATACACGACTTACGAGCGTTTTTGCGTTGGCATTCTTTGGCAGCCTTGGCATCCTTTGGGGCGTCGTGTCGGAGTAGGGGAGTGTCGGGGTGTCGGAGTCGGCGGGGATCAGAAGCCAGGAGCCAGAAGCCAGAAGGGGGCATCGTATCGGAGTAGGGGAGTGTCGGGGTATCGGAGTCGGCGGGGATCAGAAGCCAGGAGCCAGAAGCCAGTAGCCAGAAGCCAGTAGCCAGCGGGCGACTCAGTCCTCAGTCCTCAGCACTCAGCACTCAGAAGGGCTGGAAACTGGCTTGGCAGGGAATGGGGGGGGTGTTACAATGGCGGGTCTTGCTTTCGCTCAGACAGCGTAAATCAACCATGGTGACGCTTGTGCGTCGCTCGCTGTCATGGCAGGCAACCTATTTCAGGGTGACCCAAATGCCCACGCATGTTCGTCAGTATGAGGCGCTTTTCCTTCTCAACAGCAGCTATGCCACGGGTTCGTGGGAAGCGGCCAAGGGCGAAGTAGAACACATCCTCCACCGTGCCAATGCAGAGATCCTGCATGTCCGCAAGTGGGATGACCGTCGTTTGGCGTATGAACTCGAAGGCCAGAAGCGCGGCACGTACGTGCTGGTGTTCTTCAAGGCTGAAGGGCCGAAGATCGCGGGCATCGAACGCGACGTGCAGATCTCCGAGAACATCCTGCGGGTGCTGGTCCTGAAGGCCGATCACCTGGCGATGAAGGACATCGAAGCCATGCAGCCGCAGCAGCCGGCGGTGGAAGAACACGACACGCGGAACTTCCGTCGTGGCGGTCCGGGCGGCGATCGCGATCGCGAGCGCGCCCCGGTAGCGGCCGCTCCGGTGGTGGAAGAAGCCCCGGAAGAAGCGAAGATATGAACTGGCCAGAAGCTGGTTGTTAGAAGCCAGTAGCCAGAAGCCAGAATGACATGATGTGACGTGATTATTGCCGGCCAAACGTATAGTGCCGGCGATGCGATATAAGGAGAATTGTCATGGCGAATCTGAACAAAGTGATGCTGATGGGCAACATCACGCGTGAGCTGGCGATGCAATACTTGCCAAGCAACACGCCGGTGGTGGACTTCGGCATTGCGGTGAACCGCACGTGGACCGGCCAGGACGGCGTGAAGAAGGAAGAAGTCACGTTTGTCGACTGCGTTGCCTTTGGCAAGCAGGCCGAGATATTGGCGAAGTTCAAGAAGAAGGGCGATCCGCTGTTCATTGAAGGGCGTTTGAAGCTCGATCAATGGCAAGCCCAGGACGGCACGAACCGCAGCAAGCTGCGGGTGATCGTGGAGAACTTCCAGTTCCTGAACCGCAGCCAGGGTCAAGGCCAGGGCGGCGGTTACGGTGGTGGCGGCGGCGAGGAAGGTGGCTACGACGATGGCGCACCGGCCCCGGCACCGCGGCAGGCGCCGCAAGCACGGGCCCCGATGCGCCAAGCGGCGCGTCCGGCGGCACGGCCTGCTCCGCAGCAGCAACCGCCGGCGGACATGGATGCACCGGCGCCGGACGATTTGCCGCCGGCGAACCAGGGTGATGACATCCCGTTTTGAGAAACGGGAAATGACGAATGTCGAATGATAAATGACGAATGCAGCGGGACGCACAACTGGAAATTCGAAACTGGTGACTTTTTTTGTGGCTCTTTTCGTGCGAACGCTTGGCCAGGCACGCTTTGAACAGCAATGCCGGGCGGGACACATGAGGGCCGGAATTTTTCTGAAGCGTGCCTGAAGGATTGGTTATGAAGGTTTTGTTGACGCAGACGATTGAGCGTACCGGCATTGTGGGCGAAGTGCTCGAAGTGTCGGACGGGTTTGCCCGGAATTACCTGTTGCCGAAGGGTTTGGCGATTCAGCCGACCGAGGGGAACATCAAGCGTTTGGAAGCGTCGCGTAAGGAATATGAAGCCAAGTTGGCGGCGATTCGCAAGGACAAGGAAGCGTTGCTCGAGAAGCTGAAGGGCTTCGAGATCACGGTGGTTCGTGCGGCGAACGACGAAGGTCACTTGTTCGGATCGGTGTCGCGTCGCGATATTGCCGAGGAACTGACGAAGGCTGGCTTTGTGGTGACCGGCGACGATGTGAAGCTGGACGAGCCGCTGCGTCGGGTGGATACGTTTAATGTGCCGGTGGCGTTGGCTGCAGACCTGCGTACCGATGTGAAGGTATGGGTGGTGCGTGAGAAGGCGGCCGAGGCGGCGGTGCCGGAAGCGGCGGCCGAAGCGAAGGCGGAGTAAGAAGCCAGAAGCTAGAAGCCAGAAGCCAGTAGGCGGAAGGCTGAACTTAGAAGTTTTTAAGAACGCCGCGTCGGGTGACGCGGCGTTTTTTATGTCTGGGCGCGGATTTTGTCATTTTGCGTAAGTTCTTTGGTTGTTTTGCGCAAAATAGTGTGGGTGCGTGGTGCGCGGACAGTTGGTTTAGGGGTAAAAAGGTGTGGCAGGAAAAATGTTGGCGTTCGATTTGGCGTTGGTGTGTGCGTAAGTTGATGAGCTATCAGAAGTTGCCGATAAAGAAGTCGCGGCACCCGCGGAAGGGTTATGCTGCGCCAGGAGGTCACTATGCCCACGTTTGCGTATGAAGCGATGAATGCGGCCGGCCAAGAGGTCAAGGCTGAGATCGATGCGGGGACTGCGGACGAAGCGATCAGTAAGATTCGCTCGCAGGGGTATTTTCCGACCAAGGTCAGGGAGAAGGCATCGAAGAAGCAGAAGGCTGCGGCTGCGGCGCCGGCGGGGACCAAGAAGGGCGCGATGAACATCTCGATTGGCGGGGTGTCGAACAAGGCGGTGACGACGCTGACCCGGCAGTTGTCGACGCTGCAGGATGCGGGTTTGCCGATCTTGCGGTCGCTGAAGATTCTGCAGCAGCAGCAGAAGGCGGGTTTGCTCAAGTCAATTCTCGAAGGTGTGGCGAACGACGTGGAAGGCGGCGCGACGCTGTCGGAAGCGATGAGCCGGCACCCGAAGGCGTTTGACCGTTTGTACGTGAACATGGTGCAGGCGGGCGAGACGGGCGGCGTGTTGGACGTGATCTTGCAGCGTCTGGCCGAGTTTATGGAAAAGGCGCAGCGGCTGAAGCGGCGCGTGATCGGTGCGATGATTTACCCGAGCGTGGTGATCATCTTCTCGGTGTTGATCGTGACGGGCATCATGATTTTCGTGGTGCCGAAGTTCCGTGAAATTTTCAAGGACTTCCGGACGAGTTTGCCGACGCTGACGGAATGGCTGCTGGCGACATCGGACTGGATTGCGATGCAGTATGGGTGGGCGGTGATTTTGGGTTCGCCGTTCGTGATTTTCTTTGGCATCAAGATTATCGGGAAGACGAAGGGCGGGCGCAAGGCGATCGACATCGTGAAGATCAAGTTGCCGATCATCGGGCAGATTATTTCGAAGACGGCGATTGCGCGGTTTACGCGTACGCTGGGCACGCTGTTGTCGGCGGGTGTGCCGATTCTGGATGCGATCAACATTACGAAGGAAACCGTGGGCAACACAGTGTTTGAAGAGGCGCTGCAGAAGGTGCACGATGCGATCCGCGAGGGCGAGAGCTTTGCGGCGCCGCTGCGTGCGGCGAAGGTCTGCGACTCGATCGTGACGAACATGATCGACGTCGGCGAAGAGACCGGTGACCTCGACAAGATGCTGATGAAGATTGCGGACAACTATGATGAAGAAGTCGACGTGCTGATCGGCTCGTTGGTGAGCTTGCTGGAACCGGTGATGGTTGTGGCGCTCGGTGGCATTGTCGGTACGATCGTCGTGGCGTTGTTCTTGCCGCTGGTGAAGCTGATTCAATCGGTTTCGGGCGGTCCGGACGGCAGCGGCGGTTGATTGGAAGAGACTCGCGAGCCGGCCAGACCGAAGTGTCTGGCCGGTTTGTTTTCAGGGTTGCGACGCAAAGCAAGAAAGTGGAATGTGAAGGCGAGCCAAATGCGGAAAGCATTTACATTGGTTGAGTTGCTGGTGGTGATCGGGATCATCGTGCTGTTGATCGCGTTTCTGCTGCCGGCGCTGCGCAGTTCGCGGGAATCGGCGAAGCGGGCGGAGACGGCGTCGCTGGTCACGGGTCTGAAGTCGAACATCAACCAGTATTTCGCGGTCTTTGCCGGGTACCCGGGGCCGGTGAGCGAGCGCGACGTGAGCAACGGTTCGACGTCGAACGGTAAGTTTACGGGCACGCAGAACCTGCTGATGGGGCTGAGTTACCCGATGACGAACGTGGTGGGGACGGCGCTGCCGTCGAACGGGCCGGCGGCTTATTTCGGCACGATCACGACGAATCCGTCGGGACCGGCGGACCTGGGGTCGTTCACGCCGAACAATTTGCCGCGGACGCATACACCGTTCTACAGCCCGTCGACGAAGGAACTGTCGCCGCAGGTGAGCGGGGCGTGGCCGGGCGGCGGCATTACGGGTGCGTTGGCGGTGGGCAGTTCGCCGCTGGTGAACTTTCCGACGATTCTGGACCGGTATGGCGATGCGATGCCGATCCTGTATTACCGGCGCTCGCCGGGCGTGACCGGGGCGTACGTGGCGGCGACGCCTGGTTCGCAGACGATTGTGGGGGTGAGTCAGAGCGCGGGCGTGCGGCCTTATTACTGGCAGAGCAACGCGGAGTACACGACGGCGACGGCGCTGATTTCGCCGAGCGGGCAGACGTTGTCGCAGGCGAACAGCAGTTTGAACAACTCGGGCACGGGGCCGCAGGAACTTGCGGGGCTGATCTATGACGTGGCCACGGGCGGGGCGCGGTGGAATTACGTGCTGATCTCGGCCGGCAACGATCGCATCTACGGCAAGAACACCGTGACCGGCCGTTCAGATGACATTGTTGATGGCGATTGAGGGACCGAGGCGCGTGCGTGAACGACTGAAACAACATCACCCGGCGGGTTTCTCGCTGATCGAGATCATCGTGATCATTGCGATCATCGCGCTGCTGATTGCGATCATCGTGCCGGTGACGGGCGTCATGCGCGACCGCGCGCGGGCGGCGGCGACGCAGACGATGATGGCGGCGATCGCCACGGGGCTGGAGAGCCACCACCGCGAGTTTGGCGGCTACCCGACGTCGACGCCGTATGGCGTGTTCGGGGCCAACCGCGGGCCGGCGCTGCTGCTGCAGGGGGTGATGGGGTATCTGCCGGCCGCGAACGATGGGGTCGATGGACCGGGCTTTCGGAAGCAGGGGGCGAACGGGACGTTTCGCGGGCAGAAGTACGGGCCGTACTTCGAGGCCTCGGGCAACAACCTGCGCGTGAACAGTGCGACCGACCAAGTCGTGATCGACTGGCGCGGCAACGAGATTCTGTATTACTGTGCGACCAGCCGCGCTGAGGTGGCATCGCCGACGAACGTCTTTGGTGCGGCGGGCGATTCGTTCTTCATTGAGAGCGACAACCCGGGGACGCCTTCGAGCAGCGCTACGGCGAAGTTCTGGGAGAAGCTGGGCGTGACTTCGAACAGCGCCAGCAGCGGCACGGTGCTGGGGCGAAACAGTTTTCTGATGATCTCGGCCGGGGCGAACGGGACGTACTTTGATGATGATGACATTGTGGTGGGAGGGCCTTGAGCAGTACTGAGTGACGAGTGCTGAGTACTGAGGTGAAGACATGAGAAATGAACGAAGACAACATGGCGCGTTTACGCTGATCGAGATGCTGGTGGTGATTGCGATCATCATCATTCTGCTGGGCACGGTGATCGCGATCGGCACGAATGTGCGGGCGAGCAGCGCCGCGCGGCAGACGAAGGTGATTCTGAAGGCGATGGAGACGGCGCTGGAAGGCTATCGCACGTCCAACAATGGCGTGGAGCCGGCGTCGATTGCGGCGCTGCTGCAATCACCCGAGGGGAAGCGCGTGCTGAGCGGATTGCCCAGCGGCACGATCAGCGGGACGACGGTGTTTGACGGCTTTGGCAACCAGATCTCGTACTTCAGGACGGGCGACACGATCACCGGGACGGTGACGGCGCAGCGGACATTCTTCAGAAGTCCGGGACCAGACGGCACGGCAAACAGCGCGGATGACATGTTCAGTTATGACCAGTAAGGCGTGAACGGGCAGATATGACGGATAGACGGGCACAATTTGGTCGGGCGTTTTCGCTCATCGAGCTGCTGGTGGTGATTGCGATCGTGATCATCCTGGCGGCGGCGGTGTTGCCGTTGATTTCAGGCCTGACGAAGTCGAACAATCTGCAGCAGGGCGTGAACATCGCGAGCGTGATGCTGGCCAATGGCCGGAACATGGCGATGAGCACGCGCCGGCAGGTGGCGGTGGTGTTTTACGAAGAGACGTCGGCGAATGCGATGCCGTTCAATGCGAACCAGACGGCCATCGGTTTGGCGATAGAGTCGAGCACGCAGACGGGGGCGGCGGCGGGCAACACGATTTTTGAGGTGGTGCGGGGCCGCGGCGTGGAGTACATGCCGACGGGTGTTCGCGTGGCGACGCTGGATGATGCGTCCACGCAGGTGAAGCTGACGGAGCAATCGAATGCCGCGCGGCGGGTGCGGGCGGTGGTGTTTGATGAGAACGGGCAGATGCTGCTGCGGAATGGCCTGTCGGTGAACACGCCCAGCGGTGGGGCGGGAACGCCCACGCAGGTGGTGGGCGACTGGGGCTTTGTGGACGCGGCCACCGGCAACCCGAGTGATGCGGCCGCTTCGCCGGCGATCCTGGTGTTTGACGGCCGGGCTTTTGCGGATGCAGCGCCGGCGGACGATGCGGCAATCGCAACCTGGATGGAACAGAACGCGACGGTCTTGATTGTGAATGCCTACACGGGAAATGTGATTCGATGAACGCTCGAAGCGGACAATTTCAGACGCGGGCGCGCGGCTTTTCGATGATCGAGGTCAATCTTGCGATCTTGATTCTGACTATCGGCCTGATCATGGTGGCGGCGATCTTCCCGGTGGGGGCGGACTACACGCGGCAGAACGCGGAAGAGTCGGTGTCGCAGACGATCGCGCGCAATGCGATGGCGATTCTGCAGACGCGGATGGATGCGAACGATTTTTCGACGGTCACCACGACGAGTTTGCAGGCGATTCCCAATTTTCTAACGAAGGTGCCGGTGAACTCGCGGGCATACAACTTTGGTTCGAGCACGCCGACGCCGGTGGCGAATCCGGACACGGCGCAGTACTTCTGGACGGCGCTGGCGCGGTTGAGTCCGATTTCGAGCAGTGCGGGGGCAGCGTTGGTGCGGCGGTATGACGTGTACATCTTTGTGTTCAAGAAGGGGTCGGTAGAAAGCACGTATGCGAACACGTACGCGGCGAACCCCGCGTATGTTGAAGTGAGCGGGCTGCGCGGCGTGACGGAGCTGTGGCTGCCGGCGCTGTACCAGGGCCCGATCAGTGTGGGTGGTTCAATGAACACGTCGAACCCGACGGAAGCGATTCCGCCGCGCGGCGGCGTGGGCGTGGGCGTATCGTCCGGAACGGTTTTCCGGCAGGTGTGGACAGGCGGGGCGACGGTGTCGCCGCGGCCGGCGTTGATCAACGGCGAGCAGGTCATCTTTGCTCCGGGTGCTGACGGCAACGCGGACGTGATGCGTGCCGCGAGCCCGCTGGTGTTCGTGTATCAGACGTCGTTGACTTTTTGAGTGAGTGCATGGTGGCGGTTCGTACAACTTCAAAGACAGGCCGGGCCTTCACGCTGATGGAGATGCTGGTGGCGGTGGCGCTGCTGGTGCTGATCATCGTGGGGGTGGGCATTGTGTTCAGTTCGGCGGGTCGGGCGGTGAGCGTCAGCCAGGTCACGCTGGAACTGATGTCGAACACCCGCGCCGTGCAGCAGCAGATTGAACGGGACATCGGCGGCATCTCGCCGGACGGGTTTATCGTGATCCGTTCGCGGCGGGAGGACACGACGCAGGCCAACAGCCGGCGCTTCGACATGATTTCGTTTCTGGCGCAGGGGAGCTTTCCGAATCGGACGGGTTCCACGAATGCGCAGCCGTTTACCGATCGCACCGTGGCCAACGCGGCGCGGGTGTGGTACGGGCAATTGGTAATTGAAGGCGCTTCGCCGAGCCAGCTGAGTGCTGTTGGGGTCAATGCGCCGCCGACGGGCACCAACGATCGCGACTTTATTTTGGGGCGGCACACCACGCTGCTGCTGGCGGAAGACGGCGGCGGCACCGCCGAGCGCATCGCGAGCAACGGCATTACGGTGGCGGCCCACGGGAACATCCGGCTCACCGGACCGGGAACGTCAGTGGATCCGGGCAACTCGGAGCCGTCGGCCCATATCAGCTCATCGCGCGTGTGCACGGCTGCGTTGACGCCGGCGCAGGTGATGCGAAATATCATGAGCGAAGTGACGGCGGCGGGGGGGCGTGGCGTGGCGGCGGGAGCGCGATGGGAGGCGGATGAATACTGTTTCCGCTTTAAGACGCTGCGCTCGCCGTACGACACCGAGGTGCAAGTGTCGGGCGCGCCATCACTGACCAACGGCTACTTCCGGATGCATCCGATCATGCTGCAGGGCACGGCGAGCTTTGCGGTGGACTGGAGCGACGGGACGACGGATGGCGGCGGCAATTTGGTCTTCTACGGCTTGGGGAATCCGAAGGCCGACACTGCGATTGAGCCGACCCTCGCCAGCGACGATGAGTACACCGCGATTTTTTCGTTCGACAATCGCGCCAAATGGCCCAAGGCATTGCGGTTTCGCTACCGCGTGATCGACCTGGACGAGCAGCCCCGGCTGGCCGGCGGGCGTGAGTTCACGCAGATCGTGCGTTTGCCGCAGTGAAAACACAAAACTCAAAGCGCTAAACGCAAAACTCGGAACGCGAAACGAAAAACGAAGAACTCGGAACGTGAAGTGGTTTATGCGGAACTTGATGCGAAATAATCGGCAGCGGCGCGGCACGGTGATCATGCTGGCCGTGGCGGTGCTGGCGTTGCTGGCGGTGATGGGCACGGCATACCTGCTGATGTCGCGCGTGGACCGCAGCAGCACGCGGGCGACGACGGACACGGTGAACTTTGATTTTGCGCGCGACTCGGTGATGGACGATGTGCGGCGCACGATGTTGAACACGATTGCGCGGCCAAGCGATGGCGCGATGCTGGTGACGCAGACGCCGCAGATTCAGCCATGGGTGGCGGGACAGAACTATGTGGTGGGGAGCGTGGTGATTGGCAAGGACGGGCAGTTGTATGGCTGCCGTACGGCGCATACGTCGTCGCTGACGGTGGATGCGGACGGGCCGGCGCCGGCAGCGGCGGCAGCCAACACACGTTGGACGGCTGTGACGGGCTGGCGTGCGATCGGCTACACCGCGCCGGCGTATGTCTGCGGTCCGGACCTGCGCATCTATGTCGCAACAACTAATGCCGCTTCAGGACAGATTCCGCCGGCAGCGCCGTGGACGCTGGTGGGTGATTCGATCACGCGCAACTTTGATTACCCGGAAATGCCCCCGGCGGCTGTGTATGGAGCATTTGGCCGAAGTGCTGGTGTTGCAACTGGTCTAGGCACAGGTGGCGTGCAGGACCAACCTTGGCTTGTACGCAACCTCTTCCGAACCAACGTGAGCGATACGGATTTTTCTGTGCTCACATCGCAGCGATTCAACACCACAAGCGGCGTCTACAGTGTGAACTACCAGTTTGCGGCACCAGCGACCACACCGCCACCGAATGTGGGCGAAGCGAATGTCGTCGCGGCCAATGAAGCTTTCCCCGGCGGCGTGTGGAATTTGCTGCCATTTTCTACGGCGAGCGGTGTGCGGTTCCGTTACGCTCTGCGCATCCTGGATACGTCGCGCTTTGCGAACGTGAACACGGGGAGCGTGGATGCGACGATTACGGCGAACGATACGACCGGTCAGTTTTTGACTTCTGTCTTCCTGGGACAGAGCACGATCTTTCAGGGCGGCGCGGCCGACAATATTGCCAACGTGCATAGCGCCAATCTCAACGGCGTGCGCGGCCGCGGGCCGAGCGTCACGTTTGATCTACAGGGCTGGCAGCACCGCGTGCTTGGGTATGAACGCTTTGGCCTCAATGGCGCGGCCAGCGTGACCGCTCCGGATGCAGAGTGGTTTGACCTGACGGATGAGATTGAACTGCGCAGCTACGGTCTTGCGGGCACGGGTTATGTGCCGCGGGTGGCCGCGCCGAACACGCCGCAGTTGCTGGGCACGACGCTGGCTGCGAACAGCGTGGGGCGTGGCTTCTACACAACCTATTCGTTTGACCGCAATGTGAACAACATTGGCGTGGCCTATACGCCGGCGTTTGCGCTGACGATCGGTGGTTCGCCGGTGAGTGCGCCGGCCGGCGGGCGCGATGTGCCCCTGACCGCGACGACGACCACCGCCGACCAGGTGGCGCGTAATGCCATCTACCTGGCGAACGTGCTGGCCCGCGTGGGGTACAACACGGACGAGGCCCTGTCGCTGGCGCTGAATTACATTGGCCAGACGTCGACGAGCTATCGCACGTCGTGCATCACGCCCAACGGGTTGACGATTTCTAACGGCCCGGGCGCCGCGTCGGCGACGTACGTGCTCAACCCGGCGCCGACCAAGAAGTATCTGGCGTATTCGGCGCAGCCGTTCATCAATGAGATTGCGGTGAGTGCGCTGACCAACAATCCACCGCCGGCGGGGGCGCAATACGATGACTTTGCCGTGGAGCTGGTGAATCCGTATCCCGCGGCGATTGATGTCAACGGCTGGCAGATGAAGGTGAACGGCAACGCGTGGATCAACGATCTGGGTGCGACAATCGGCGGCGGCGGCGTGATACCGGCGAACAGCTACGTGGTGTTGCGCGTGGGCACGGCGCTGGCCGTGGCGGGGACGCCGATCGCGGTGACGGATCCGCTGCCGGTGGATCCGGGTGCGGTGGCGGTGACGGTGACGCTGGAGCGGCCGTATTTTGATGCGGCGCAGCAGTACATGGTTGTGGACCGGATCAACGGGGCGGATTCGAACTGGCTGCTGACCCGCGCGGCGAATGCCGTGTATTCAGCGCAGAAGCCGAACCATCGGCCGGGGCCGGTGGCGGACGCGTGGGCGGTGACGTCGCCGACGTCTTACGGTGCGGCGACCACGGCGCCGACGCTGGGTGTGATAAACGATGTGAGCGTGGTGGGTGATGCGGAGCGCATCGGCCTGGCGCTGACGGATCGCTTTGCGGTGCTTGCGCCGCCGGCGGCACAGGGCGAGATCGTGCGGGCCAACATTGGCGACCTGCAGGGCTATATGCGCATGACGACGATGGACAATGCGGGCGTTGTGACGACGATGTCCGACCAGTTGGCGCAGGTGTCGGCACCGGTGTTCCGGACCACGACGACGGGCTCGGGCTTCCCGCAGGAGGCGCGCATCCGGCTGGATCACCTCTACGATGCCCGGGCGGCAGTTTTATTTAACTTTGTTGCGCATGTGGATCGTGCGTCTGACGGGCTGGACCAACTGGGTGTTGGCTCGGTGGATACGATCAACGAGGTACGCATTGCCGGCCGCATTAATGTGAACACTGCATCGCCGGAAGTGCTGCGGGCGATACCGTTTCTGACGGACATGCATGTGGCGCACATTGTGGCGTATCGGGACCGGGCGGTGGTGGGTAGTTTTGGAACATACACGCCGGCGGTGATGCCGAACTTCCTGAATGCGGCGCCGACGTATGCCAGTTCAGGGCACTTTCCGGGGCGTGGCATTCGTTCGTTCGCGGAGTTGCTGATTCCAATTGCGATGAGCGAAGGGCGATTGCAGATGTCGCCGGTAACGCCGTTGCCCAATCGCCTACAGGTTGTGGCCGGGCAGACCATGGACAATCTTTATGGGCCTACCTCAACATGGGCCAAACTTTTTGCCGTGGCGACAGTTCGGTCAGATACGTTTGTGGTGTATGGATATATGGAGGCGGTGCGGCAGCATCCGCGTGACTCCACAACGTTCTCAAACTGGTATCTCGGCTCGATTACGGACGATCCCACGGTCTCCGGTGTGAGTATGCAGCGTATGGGCCGTCGTCGTTTTGTGGCGATTGTCGATCGCAGCTGGTGCAACGTGGCACGCGGGCAGCCGGGCTTTGTATTGCCGCGGGTGGTGGCGATCAAGGATCTTCCGCAGTGACGAATTGTTTATTAGTACGCGGTGAGAAGTAAGCCATCGCCTTAAGGGGGCGGGGTCGCCGCGCTCGTTGGAGTATCTATTTGATTGCGGTTAAGCTACGCCCTTGCCGCGTCGTGGCGTTCGTGCGGCCAAGGAGTTTGTATGGTTAGTTTTGGTGCAGTGTTCAACGATCAAATCCGGCGGGTGGCGCGGCGTGAGCTGCGCGACTTGAAGCGCCTGGTGGCGCAGCAGCGGCGTGCGATCGCAGCGATCAAGCGTGAAGGGCGCAGCCTGGTTCGCCAGGTGAAGTCGCTCGAAAAGAGCCTGGCGTCGGTTCGCAACAGCGGGCCGGTCGTGGCAGCTTCGGCGGAGACCGGCGATCTGAAGGGTTTTCGGTTTCGCGCGGACGGCTTCAAGAGCCACCGGCTTAAGCTGGGTTTGAGTGCTGCGGATTACGGCAAGTTGCTCGGGGTGAGCGAACTGTCGGTCTATAAATGGGAGTCGGGTAAGGCCCGTCCGCGGAAGGGCTATCACGCGGCGATTGCCACGGTGCGCGGCCTTGGCAAGCGTGAGGCGCTGGCACGGCTCGGGGTGGGTCCGAAGTCGGCGGCCAAGCCGGCGAAGCAGAAAGGCGTGCGGCGTGGTCGCGGTGCTTATGCCCAGACCGCCGTGGAATGGATCACGGCATTCTTGAAGAGCCACAGCAAGGCGACGACGGCGCAGATCAACGAGGCCTGGAAGAAAGCCGGCCGCGGCAAGACGGCGGACACGACGCTGGGCGTGATGGTGCAGCGTGGCGACGTGAAGCGCAAGGCGGCCACGGGCGATCAGCGCGGCAGCATCTACTCGCTGTAAGCGGGCAGGCGATGCTAAGATATTGATGGTCGCGCCCGTAGCTCAGTTGGATAGAGCGACGGTTTCCTAAACCGTAGGTCGTGGGTTCGAATCCCGCCGGGCGCAGTGGCAGGCACGCAAGGGTTGTTCTGCAATCGACTGTGATGTTTTTCCTGTCGTCTGTGTCATCTCTCGTAAATGACCTTAACTGTCCGCACCGTGATGCACGGTTTGATGCACGGTCAATCCGCTGCCTTGCCGGCGACGACTGGCGCCACGCTGTTGAGAGACGGCAACTTCGCCACCCCCGCCTCAATGCCATGAGACCAGAGCCGACCAGGGGTGGCTTTTCAATCTTGAATCGTTGCATCAGAATACCTCTAAGCGATGGCGTCGAGATCTAACTGTAGCTGACAAGTGGGTCCGATCTGATGCCGCCTGGTTTCACGCATCAACCGCGATCCCTCCATGGAGAGCCTATGGTGTCACAGGTTGTCGTATTGGCACGAACTCCTTCCGTTCCCTTTGTTGCTGTTATTGTGCCGATGGGCTACGGCTACTTCCGGGAGGTCCTGCGGGGCATCGGGCGGTATGCCGGTCGCAGATGGCAACTGACGATACAGGAACCGGGGCCCGACACGGTTATCCGTGAGATGCGGACCACATGGGGAATCACGGGCGCGATTGGGGTATTCAACAATCACAAAGCGGAGCAAGGTGCGCTGGATGCGCGGGTGCCTTGCGTGAACGTGTCGGGGTGGCTGGCGGATGGCCAACTGCCGCGGGTGCGGCCGAACGACGAAGCGGTCGGACGGCTGGCGGCCGAGCACCTGATGGGGCGGGGGTACCGCCATTTTGCACACATGGAAGCGCGTGCCCCGGACTTCCGGGTCCGGCGGCAATCGGGGTTTGTGGCGGCGCTGGCCGAGGCGGGGCACGCATCGATTGCCTTGGCGCCGGACTGGGAGCGCACCCCGGCGCTAGTGAAGTCGCTGCCACGACCGATTGGGGTTTTGGCATATGACGACCGGGCGGGCGTACACATGATCAGCTTGTGCTTGCAGCTTGGCATTGATGTGCCAGGAGAAGTGGCGGTCGTGGGGGTCGACAATGACAGCGCGATTTGTGCTGTGCCGGCGCCGCAGCTTACCAGCGTGGATCCTGCGGCGGATATGGTGGGTTTCGAATCGGCACGGCTGCTGGACCAGCTGATGACGCAAAAACGGCGCCGACGCGTTCAGACGATTGTCGTGCCGCCGCGTGCGGTTGTGGCACGTGCGTCGACGGATATGGTTCACATTGCGGATCCGGAGTTGTCACGGGTGGCGCGATTGATCCGCGAGCGTGCGTGCCTGGGTGTCGGTGTCAAGGGAGTCGTGGCGGGGTGCGGCGTTTCGCGTCGAACGCTCGAGAGGCGATTTCTAAAGCACTTCGGGCGCACGATTCGCGATGAAGTCCATCGCGTGCAGTTTGAGCATGCCGGAGAGATGCTACTCAACACGGACCGTAAGATGTCGGACATTGCGGAGGCCTGCGGCTTCGGCGACGCGCGCAACTTCATGACCCGGTTCCGAAAGAAAATGGGTGTACCCCCCGGGAGATTCCGCAAGCAGCGACGTTTGCGGTAGCGAAGCGCAGCGGCCCCGCGACTGCGGCACCCACGCGGCCACGGGGATCAGCGCGAGACGGTGATATTCGCGCCGTGCTAATCGTAGTGGCTCTCCATGACACAACGAATGATGTGGTTTTGCTTGTTGACGCCGGTCAGGCAGGACCTTCATTGCGCCCCAGGGGTATGCAGCCTAACCCACGCCTCGGCCAGTTCCTTGTCCGGGATCCAGAACATCCTCATCCGCTCTGCCTTGGTCACCTCTGAGGCCTTTCGAATCAGCACCTTCTTCGGTGCGCCCGATGCTTTCAGCTTCGCCTGCTCCGCTGCAAATGCATCGGCGTCGGCTTGTAGCTTCCGTGCCAGGGCCACGTGCTGCTCGGGCACCGGCCCCAAGTTCGGCTCGATTTGGCCCCAGTTGGCAGCCATGCGCAAAACGATCAACAGAGGGTACTTGCCCGGCTGCAGTTCGAGTACCTGTTTGTGTCGGACCGGCACGCCATTCAGTACAAGCTGGATGCGCGTCGCCGCCGTGTAGCCGGCGTTGACGATAACCGTCTGTTTTTCAGTTACATCGAGCACCGTGTAGGCCAATAGCGACACCCGACTCAACTTGCTCTTCAGGCCGCTCATCGAGATCCCGCCGTTTGGGCCGACCTGCTTGGCCGGCAGCGGCCTGAAGGTCACGACCGTGCCGTCGATCTCCGTGGTGTCACCCACCTTGGGCATCAGTTTCGCGTAGTCGCCAACTTCCAGCATCGGATCCATCTGCATGGCGAGTTTCAGGGCATCGGTCATCAGCCACTCGCGCGGGCTCTTTCCGGGCTCAAACTTAACCACGGGCGCCCCTTCCCCGGGCGTGAAACCCGCGAGAGGCGAGAATGCCGCAAACCCATTTACAGGGACCTCTTCGCCGCCGCCCATTACGAATAATCCGTCCTTCTCCTTCAGAGGCAGGTGAGGTACCGCGAACGTTTCCTCGACCGCGAATGGATCGATGACATAGCCGCTGGCTTCGTCCACCTGATTCAACCTCACGGGCCCATCCGTCGGATACTTGTCCTTAGGAACCCTGAGTTCGAGCGACTTGTCCACAAACATCGCCAGATAATCCCACACGCGGATGCAGGTCACCTTGCCCGGAAAGGGCTTCCCCCACCCCTCGCTTCCGTGGCCGTCGATGTAGTCGCCATGGCCGACACCTCTGGCGACTGTCTGGTGCGACAGCCAGCCCTTCTGCGATCGATAGTTCAGCAGCGACGGCCGAACATGGTTGAACCACGTGCCACCCCACTCCGTCTCGCCGTTGGCATTCACGGACAGGATCGTCTGTCCGTCGAGCTTCGCCCACGGTGGGACAGGCCAGGTCGGCGTCTGCCCGTGGTAGGTCACGGAGGCAATCACGCGATCGGGGAACAACCACGCCGCATGGAACGGAAATTCGCCGCGCGACGACTTGCCAAAGGTTACCCAAGGTGCGTGCTCGAACTCCTTAATCCCGGTCTCCTTGGCCACGATTTCGAGCATTTCCAGGATGTTCTTCCCGTCCGGAGCCACGGTCGGATCTTTCAGGTGCTCAATTCCTGGATCGAACCCTCGCATGTAGATAATGCCCATCTCGTGTTTCGTCGCCGCCGCACGCAGGGGCGCATGCTCGACGACGTGCTTTGAATCGCTGTTCTCAGGTACCAGCATCACAGCCCGCAGCTTTTTTGCCCCGTCGGGCACCCATACCCGCAGGTCCACGCTCGCGGGTTTGCCCGGTGCCGGCGGGAGAGAGCCCCCCAGCCGCTGGGGCATTTTAACGCTGATCGGCCAGAGTTGATCGGTCGAAACGCTGGTTACTGCCGGCTGACTCGTTGCCGTGCTCGTCTGCGCCGCGGCAACTGCCGTTAGCATCCCACTCACGATTGCGCCCAGTCCTATACGCCTCGTTCTCATGGAGCGACTCCTTGTCTCTTGCCTTTGGCCACACGCCACGATCACTCAATACGCCACGACCCGTTCGCGATTACCGCACGCGGCCCAGCACAACTTTCGCGCCGTCGAACGTCACGGTGCGTGTGCCGACGGTTGCCACGGCGTCGAGCCCCTTGCCCTCGATCTTAACATCGGGGTGTTTGTCTGCCGCACCAATGGTGCCGACAAAGAAAAAATGGTCTTGCCCCGGCACGGAGATGGCATGGACGGTTTTGTGGACCTTTTTGCCCTGAGCATTGCCGATATAGCTGACGAAGTCCCAGGCGAGCGGCGCGGTGTTCACCTTGGGATCTGTGGGAGTGACGAACGTACCTTTGAGGGAAACTCCAGTACCGGCAATTGCGAAACCGCGCGGTTCGAGCGAAACATTCTTGATATCGGGCGGTTGGAAGAGCCAGAGGCGTTTCTCATCCTTGCCGCCATCAATCTTGTCAACGATGGCAAAAAGACACGGCGCGCCCGAAAGGCCAGAGAAGTCAAAGGCGAGGGATCGCATTCCGGTGATGTCCGAGGGCGAGGGAAGTTCCTTGCCGGCCGGAGGCGTGACAGCGTAACGCAAATTGCCGAAAGTCGTGCGCCAGAAACGTTCACGGCGTTCATAGACCTCGCCCAGATCGATGCTCACGACCATGGTGTGTTCGTCCGTCTTGAAGTGCGTAACGTGTCCACAGGCAGCCTCATCAAGCTCGGATTCAGGCAGCCAGACGATGTTTTCCTGCTGGCGGCTGCGGAAGCGGTCGGTGGTGCCGCAGGCCCATTCTTGTCCGAGGCCCAGGAGGCGGAATGATCCCGCGTTGGGGCCGTTCCAGCCGGCGATAGGCTGTTCGCGGGCGATGATCTGCGCGATGAACGCATCCTTGTTCCAGCCACTGCGAATGACGCCGTAGCCGTGGCCGGGCGCGAACCATGACTTGGGCAGCTTGGTACCGATGGGTGCTGGTTTGATGTCGAGGGGGTATGAAAGGAAAGCGCGGACAGGGTCCGGAGTGAGGACTTCAATCGGCAGTTCGGGGTTTTTGACCTTGGCATCGATGTGCCAAGCCGTAAGAAGCTCGGGTTTCCATTCCTCCTTGAGGCTTGGCCAGAGCGATGCAAAATAACTTCCCCCGATCACAGTAGTGCCGGTGATATCCTGGGGACCGCCGATGATCTTGCGTGGGATATAGTCGGGGTATTCGTGATTCGGCGTGAGGTCGAAACCCATGACGCGGCGGTAGATCGGCCAGAGCTGGGCGTGGCCGGACGAGGCGTCTTCCGAGTAGTGGCCGGACTCGCCCTGGAAGCCGCCCTTGCCCACGGCAACCTCACAGTGAAGCACGCTGGTGAAGCGGGCCAGTCGCAGAACGCGCGCGAAGGCTGGATCGCCCCCGCCGGTACGCTTCCAGTTGGCGAGCATGGTGGCGTGGTTGCTCATGCGCGTCTGGTGTTGAGTGCGCAGTTGTTCGGCTTTGGCGGCCCACGATTTGAGATCTGCGGGGGTGCTGACGCGAAGGCTGGGGGCAATTTCGCCCCATTTCATCCGCCATTGCACCATGCACATCAAGGGATACAGTCCCCGCTCCAGTTTGATTACCTGGCCATCCGCCAGCAGTTTTCCGGCAAGTGACAGCTGGGCCAGGTTGGAACGCGAAACTGGACAACTCACAGTGAACTGGCCTGGCTCTGTCACGTTCAGCACGGTGTAGATTGCCATCGTGAGAGGCTCTTTGAGATTGGCCCTCGCGTTTGCTTCAAGGAGATGGCCGACAGCAAATCCGCCCCCTTCAGTGGTGGCGGCATTCTCCGGAGCCATGTCGGCGAAGGTGAGTTCAAAGTCACCTACTTTGGTCTTGGTGCCGGGCACCGGATTGATCGCTTCAAGGCCGTAGAATACCTCGCGCGGATCATCAGCCGTTGTGCGGCGCAGCATCTGGGTCTGTAGCCAGCGCGTGGGCGACCTGCCAGGAGTAAAGTCGACGACCGGCACGCCAGAACCTGGCTTGAAGTCCTTGGCCGGGAGAAGTGTTTCGTCGAGATATGGCGCGACGGGCTCCATGGGTGGGGCAGAAGGTTCGTCAAAGATCGCCAGGCCTGCAAGCGTCAGGCCGGAGTAGACATTCGCGGTGTGATTACTCACAGGCTGCCAGTTCACATTCGTCGGCAGGTTTTCGGGTGCAAAAAACACTTGGAAACAAAAGTCGGCAATGCGGGCGCGGTAGCGCGATTTAAAATCGCTGGAAAGCTGGTCGTAACAGAGATCATAGACGAGTGCGAGCTGATCAAGGCGACCCCACTCATGCATCATGGGAACAAAGGGGCTTGCAGGTGGCTTGGCGCCTTTATAGTAAAGCTCGGCCTCTTCCTGTGCCTTAACTGCCCAAGCTTTGTCGCCGGTCAGTTGGTAGAGCAAGCCGTAGGACGAAGGCGTACCGTGCATTTCGAGCTTTTGCATGGCGGCTTGACCGAAGGGAGTCTTGGCCTTCTCGCGGAGCGCGGGCAAATCGGCCCTGCGTAGCAGCAGCCGCGGGTGCTCTTGCGGAGCGAGCGGCACGAAGTCTTTAGCGAGTGTCGGAGCGTAGATCGTGCCAAACACTTTGCCGCTGACGGGAGTGCCGTTGTACTTGCCAGTATGGGTGCCGGTGAGTTGGCCCACAGCGTCGCGTTTGACGATGATGGTGTAAACGCCTTGGCCGCCTGGAATCCACTTATCTGGGGTGATATCGGTGCCGATGTTGAGGGTAAGGGTATCGCCGTTCCACTTGGCCTCCCGCACGGCGCCTTTGTGGTAATTCATGTTGTAATTGCGGGAGATGCCATAGATGGTGCCCCAATGTTCGCCCACCTGTTCCAGGTCGAGCACGATCTCGCGGACAGACTTCGGATCGCCACCGGCGAACATAGCAGAATCGAGTACCAACTGGTAGTAGACAGGTGTCGCCGGAGACGGCGGCGGCGCTTCCGCGGCTTTCGCCGTGACGGCTGAGATCGAAATGAGCAGGACCAGACCGCAGCAGATGTGCATTGACCCCGCAAGAAATGCAGCGCCTGTGACATGTCTTAAGCGATGGATTGAGTTCATTCGTCGTCTCCGTGTCTTCGCGAGGCAGCGCGCCCAGCTGCGCTTCGCTGTAGCAACGATCGGGTCGCGTCGTCATGCCATCCGGTGAATGCGTGCCTTGACACGCGGTGCGCGCGAGGCAACGTCAATATCTCATTTCCAGCATCCAACACTGCCGTCGTCAAATGACAAAACCAATCGGCCTGCGTCGGCGGCGATGCCGCGCCAAGCGGTGACGGCAGGAAGTTCCATAGGCTTTCCTACGCGCTTGCCATCGGCGCGGGTGTAGGCGACGAGGCTGGACGGGGGCAGGTTGTTTGATATCCAGCGGGTGGTGGTTTGCATAATGCGGGTGTCGGTCAGCAGGAAGGCCGAGCCGCCGTGGTCCAGAGTCGATCCGGTCCAGATGCGTCCGAGTTTGCCCCCGGCTTTCGGGTCGTTGGCATAGGCGAGGAGCGTGCCAGCAAAGGCCGCCCCTTTGCGCGTGAAGCCGCCGCCATCACCGGCCGTGTAGAAGCCCTGGTCATCAAAGGCCCAATGGCGGGCGCTAGCCTGTCGATGGGCCGTCACCACGCCGGGGGAGTTGATGAGCATATGTGTGCCGCTGATCCCGGGGAAGGGCGCTGGGCCATCTTTGCGGTCGGGCCAACCATGAAACGTGCGGGACCAGACGGTGCTGATCGGGGCGCGGTCGTCGGGCATTTCCTTGAACTGCGTTGGAGAAGGTGCTTTCTGTGTCTGGGGCGGACCTGCCAGCGCCACGGCGGCCTCATCGATCAATTGGCCGCTGGCGGGATCGAAGGAGACCTTGTCCATCCAGATGCGGCCATTGATCCAAGCCATGGGTTCATTGCGGATGTCAGCGCCCCGACTTTTAGAAGCCACGCGGCTGCGCCATGCCGCTTTGCCAGTGAGCGGGTCCAGGCGGGTGGCCCATAGGCCGCCATCAAAGTGGTTGGAGATGCCGGCGCAGGCGTAGAGGGCGCCATCCTCGATCACCACGCTGCCGCCGACTGGCCAGAGCGACTCGAGCTGTCCACCGTTTACAATTTGTCGGCGGTCGGCGGCCACGAGATGTCGCCACCGAATATTTCCATCGGTTAGGGCGATGGCGTAGACCCATCCATCACGGCAGCCAATGAAGGCGTGGCCGCGCCACAGAGTAGGTGGGCCGTCGATGCGGCCGCCGAGCTGGCAGCGCCATTATTCGGTTCCGGTCGCTTGATCAAGGGCCACAACCTGACCCTGATGACCGCGAGCGACGACAACGAGGCCGTCGGCAAGAACCGCAGGCGAGGTCGCGCGCACGGTGCGATCACGCCGCCAGTCTGAAGCCACTGGCCCGCGAGGGAGCGGCTGGTCGAGCCGCACGTGCCAAGCCAGGGCAAGTTGCTCGGACAGATCGCCGGCCATCCGGCTGCTGCGCCGCCCATCGGCCATTAGCGAACGCCAACCGCCGGGACTGTCGGTCGTTGGAACCAGCGGCGAGAAGGTTTCGCAGCGTTGATCGTCGGGAAGGGGGGCGGGGATCGGGCCGCCGACCATGCCGACGCGGCCCACGATCCACTTGGCGCATTCGCAACCTTGGACGACGGCCATACTGGCGCCATATGCGGGATAAACGGAATCGTTGCACGGTGCCCGAACAGTGTCGAAGGAGCCAATCTCCTTGGTTAGGGTGTTGACCCAGAAGCGGCCGACGGCCATGTAGTCGCCAACCCCACGGGGTAACTGGCAGATAGGTGTTCCATAGGGGCTTACTTTGTGTTTGCCAAGAGATTTTCCGGTCACGGCGTCTATGGCGACGGCGCCGGTGCTGTACCCCGTCCACAACTCGCCGCGCTGGTTGACGAAGCAGTTGCTGATATACCAAGCTTGGGGGAGCGAGGCCTTTGGACCGGAATCGGTCTCCCGCCAGCGGGTCGTGCCATCTTTGCTGTCGAGGCAGACATAGACCCAGCCCGGGGGCAGGGGACTGTTGCCGCTTCCGCCGACGCCGGGCAATGGATCCACGAAGCGTTTTAGCGGCATGAGGACGGAATCTTTGTAACGGATAGGTGGCTGGTACACGAAGCCAACGCCGCGGTCCATGAGGTCGGTCCTTTTCCACTGCTCCTTGCCGGTGGCCAAGTCGAGGCTTAGCAGGACGCTGAGGCCATCTCCTGATTTCAGGAGGCGGTTGCCGGAATCGACGGTGGTGTGCACAGCAACGGTGACGCTGCCGTCCTTAATGCTGAAAAGGATCTTGGAGGCGTCGGGATAGGTGTGCGACCAGATCTGGGCCCCGGTCTTGGCGTTGAGAGCGGTTAACACCTTGTCCTTCGTGGCGACGACGCGTTCCCCGATTACTACCGTCTGGGCGTTGGTCATGCTGCGGGTGTGCTCGATCCAGTCCGGGTTATCGCGGTCCCTGGCTGCGTTGTACGGCGCACGGGCAGTGCCGACGGATGCACTCCAGAGCGTCTTTCCCGTGCGCACATCTAAACATTCGAGAGGGCCGACGAGGTCCAAGTAGGAGTAGATCCGCTCCTCATCCATTGCGATGAAGTAACCAAAGTTGCTAGTTTCCAGATTGCCTTTGAATGGTCGAGTCCATAGCCGGACACTGTTGAATGCGTTGAACACCGCAAGGCTTTGTTCGCGGCCATCCACGGGGAATGTGGCCATTCGCCCGGCTGCGGAGAGGAACGGCACTTTGCGGAAGCCGCTGCTTGGGACACCGGCGGCGCCGGCGTTGTCGAACTCTTGCGGCGATATCCAGCGCAGTCCTGTGGGCAGACCGACTTGCGCATCGGCCGAATGGGGATTTTGATCAGCTTTCCCGCCTACCATGGGCCATTCATCCATGGTTGCCGGCAGGGACACCTTGGTGAGTTTGCCGTTGATCACAGTGGCCCCGAACGGCGCAACGACACGGACGACTTCGGTTGCGTCAACGGGACCGTCACTGACGAGAAGGTTCACGGTGGTTGAGACGTAAGGCAACGCAGCGCGCGTTGGGTGATGTTTTATGGTCACCAGGCCGATGAGGCCAGTCTTCACCACCTCGTTGCGCAAGGCGTCTGCCTTGGCCCGGTCTGAGATCAGGCATTCAACAAGCATCTGGCCATCGTTGGTCAGTGCTACCAACTCCTTTGCCGGCATTTCGCCCACCACCACGCACAGGCCATTCGTGACGCCGGTCTGGGCGATAAGCGGGTGGGCAGTACCTTCACCTCGGGCCACGTTGGCGGCGAGCAATAGGGCCATCAGTAACATCAACTTGCGCATGGACGAACTCCCTAGGAATGGGAAAGGGGCTGGTCTTGCTATGGGCAACGCGATAGCACGCGGTTTACATGATGATGAGTAGGAGATTGGTGCGCGCGTCAGGAAGTCCGATCGCATCCAAGTGTTGCCCACTGGAGCGGTCAAACCCAGGGCGCATGGTAGCAGTATCAATCAGCTGCAACAATACAGAAATATGGCAGTTTGGTTTGCGTTAACGACAGCGCATGGTTGTCGCGAAAATGCTCGTTTCAGAAGGGAAAGATGCTGCCTCAGGCTTGCGCTGCGCGTTGAACCACGCTACCAGATTAACATGCCGTTGGCAGGTTTGGCCGGCCGCTCGGTGCCATTGACGATCAGCTTGGGCGTGCCCGTCACCTTCATTTGCATCGACGTCACGTTACCCGTCACCTCAACCTTGTCCTTCCCGACTCGCACAAAACCAAAGTCGGTGAACGTAAAGCGCTCGCTATCGCCGGCAATCGTCTGCTCCTTCCCGGCGCCGTCGGCATAAGCCAGCAGCAACCGGTCCTGGCCAACGCCCACCGCGAGTGCCTCCTCGGTCTGCGCTATACGCTTGAACGTCGCCGCCGGCGCTTGCGCTGCCGCCCCGTTGTATGGCTCGTGCAGCGCCAGAAACAGCGTGCTGGGCTTGGTCCGGCTTGCCATCACCTTGACGCCAAACTCCTTCGGACCGATCGGCGGGCGGCCCTTCGTGACGGTGGTGCCCGCGTCATTAAGCATGCTGACTCGAACGCCCCCGAGTTCTGCCGCCGACTCATGCTGGTGGATCACAACCGACCAGGGCATATCGCCCGCTTCAAACGACTGCTGTTCCGTCAACACCGGCTTCTGCACGGTCGCGGGCTTCCAATCGTCGGGTGCCGGTGCGACCACTCGCCCCGCCGACAGTACGTGCCAATCATAAACACGCGGCTTCTCGCTCTTCACCCAAAACATGTCAAACAGGTAACCATTCGTGAGCACCAACGCACGCTCCTGGTCCACATCCGGATATATGCCCTTCGCGCGGCATGCGACAAACTTCGCAGGCCCGGCGAGGTGCTCACGGATGCGCTGATTCTTGCAGCCTTCATTGCCGTCATCCACCGGCTGGGCCTTGAGTCCATCCACCACCACGCCGCTGGGGTGCCCGGCCACGTGGTCGCGCCAGATATCGCCGCCGGCATAGCCTTGCTGCGTGGCGCCCATGCGCTGATAGATGTGACGATTGAACGCCACGTAGTTCAGCAATGAGAAACAGTCATGCACATAGTGCACGTAATACATGCCAAACTGCATGGCCACGGCGGGCGCGGGCGATTCCCAATAAGCCGGTGATTCCTCCGCCCGCAACAACGCAAAGCCACGTTCCCGCGTCACGTAAGACGGCGCCGGCGGCGGCGAAACGGTCTTCGGATCAACCGGACCCACCCCGAAGTAAAGGCTCGGCAAGTACAACTCCTCGCCCGGGGCACGCATCTGCGCCAGGAAGTAGCCAAAGCCGGCCTCCGGCCAACGCTTGTGGCCGACCTCATACCAGCCGGGGGCCTGCAATTTGGGCAGCGGGCCGTTCATGTGGGTGTTGCTCCACCAACCCCACGGGCTGCGTGCCTTCTTGCCGGGATGCGGAACGTCCAACGTGTAGAAATCACCGGCATCTCCCATGGTCACGCCGGGATAAAGCGTCGCATCGTCTGCATGAAGGCGCGGTAGCCCCACCGTGATCGGCATGAAGAGGAAGTTCTTCATGGTGGCCCCGCCCTTGCCCGTATAGCCGTAGCCATACTGGCCGAGATTGAGATGTTCGAGTGCTTCACAGTACATCAGCATGGTGCCGATGTTGGAGTAATACTTACAGAACTCTTCGTTATAGAAACGCCCGTCCGAGATGTAGTCGTCGAAGTACCACTTCCACCCACCCTCTGACTTGAACATCGCCTCGATGGCCTTCTCATCCTTCAGGGCGACGGCCATCAGGTGCGTACCGATGGGCCGCGGCCAGTGCATGTTGGGCAGCCAGCCCCTGCGGGTATAGCTGAATTGCGGATGCCGCGGCGGGGCGCCATCCACGTGAAACTGGATGTACGTGCGCATCGCCTTCTGAATGCCCGCCCGCTCCTCGGGCGTGAGTTCATCGTAGAGCACATCGTAGCGCAGCGTGTTGAGGGTCTGCTCATCGCGCTGGTGGCGATCGCCCGATGACGGCATGCCGGTGTTCCAGACAAACTTCTTGAGATCCACATTTTCCCACGTCAGCGGGTCGGGCTTTTTGCCAATGAACTTAAGCAACTCGCCCTTCTCCCTCTCGCCCGCAGCCTTGTCTCCCATGACCATGTAATTGAAGAGGTTCCACAGGGTGCGGTTGCCCTTGCTGATGTCCGTGTTGGCCATGCGCTCATACTGCTTCTTCGCGAGCGGCTCGGTGTCGATGCGTTTGCGGATCACCGCCGCCTCCTCCTTGGTCCAAAGGATGAAAGGGTGCGGCACATCCTTCATCGCGGCCAGCGCGTCCTTGGCGACGACTGCGAGAAGGCAAAAAATCAGGGCTTTCGAGTTCATGGGCACCTCACGTTCAAATTCACACCAGCGCAGTTTGGGTCGCGTTGTCGCCTTTATCCAGCATCGGGGCCAGTAGCGATACATCGCACGTTCGAAGTACCAGTTCCAGCTGCGGCGACTCCTCTGATGTAACGCTTGGTCTACCCGGAGTCTTGCTGAAGGGCCATCGACGGGCCAAGAAATTATGTAACTCGGCGGCCTTAGCTCGCCAGGCCGAAACCGTTCGCCCGGCCCCAGCGCACGATTTCGGCTACGACCGCGCGCGGGCGGAATCCCCGACAAACAGAAAGGCCCCGACGCTCATCACGCCGAGGCCGCTCCCTCTTTCAGCAAGTGCCGATTACTCAGCACTCTCGCTTAAACTTATTTCCGCCGACGACGTGCCAGCAGACCAACTGCGCCCAGACCCAGGAGCGACAGGCTCGTCGGTTCCGGGATCACGGCGAAGGTGCCGTCGCCGGTGATCGTGGCATAGACGTAACCGCCGTAGTTCACGCCGTCGATCGTGACGTTGCTGGTGTTGATGTTGAAGCCGTTGGCGGCGCTCCACCAACCGTTGCCGTCGTTGCGCTTGCCGAGGAACAGATCATTTTCAAACCCATCGTAAGCCAAGGCATAGTAGATCTTCAGGTCGTAGGTCTGATCCGCGCCTTCGACGTTGATCTGAACGACGTCGCTGAACAGCGGGGCCAAGTCCACCGCGTTGTCGGCCGTACGCCAGTTCATCGTGAGAGTCGAACCGGAATCCAAGTTCGTCACCTCGGCGAGGCTCAGATCCGTGGTGTTGGTCACGCGGCTGGAAAGTGCCGCACCCGTCGACGTGCCGGACATCAGGTTCGCGGCCGTGAAGCCCGCCCCGCCGCTGGTCTTGGCCGTGGCGCGGCCCACGTTGATGTTGACGGTGACGTCATTGGCCCCACCATCCGGTGTGACGGTGAGCGTGCCGGAATCGGAGGCATAGCTGCCGGTGTTGGAGGCCGCCAGTGTCAAGGCGCTGGTGCCGCTGACGGCGATGCCCGTCAACGTGCCGGTAACCGAGAGGTTCGTGACGGAGTTGAGCGAGGCGTCACCCAATGCGGTGCCGTTGTTCTCAATCGTCTTGCCGACGGTGCCGGCCGAGGTGTTGGAACCCTTGAGGACATTGATCGTCGCCGCGGTGGTGTCCTGGAAGATGAAGGTGGCGGAGCCCGCGCCGGCCGCGATGCTCAGCACACCGGTGCCATAGTTGAAGTTCCAAACCTTGCCACCCGTCAGTGTCGGCAGGTTGACGCCGTCGCCGGAGGTATTGAAGACGGCATCATTGCTGAACGTGCCGCTCTGGCTGCTGAAGTCAAACAGATCCCACGCGTTGCCGGTGCCCAAGGCGGTGGGGCCAAGATCGATCACCTGTAGTATTCCACCATACGTCAGGGCGTTGATGTTGATGCCCTTGTCATTGGTAAAGACGCCGACGTTGTTGCTGATTTCAATCTCGGATGTGCCCGAGAGCGTGAGGTTGGTGTTGAGGTGGTCGATCGTACCAATCGAGTTACCCGGGGCATACGTGCCGTTGACCACGGTGTTCTTGCCGATGGAGCCGACGCCCTGCAACCGCGCGCCCGCATCGACCACGAGGTTGCTGCCGCCACCAGTAAGGGTGCCATCGACGCGGAAGGTGCCGCGTTTGACAGTGACCAGGGCGGTGGTGGAGAGGGTGTTGGAGAGTTGCACGGTGCCGGTGAAGGTGGACTTGTTGTTCACCGTCACGGCGTTGTCGTTGGTGGTCCAAGTGCCGGTGGCGAAGTCCACCAAGCCGCCGGCGGCCTGATCGAGGTTGATGTTACGGTTCAGAACGATATTGCCGGTGAAGGCCGAGTTAGCCGCTGCGTTGCCGCCGAGGGTGGCTGTGCCAAGTGTCGATCCGCCTACGGTAATGTTGCGGCCGATGGTGAACGCGCCATTCGTGAGCAGGCCGACATTGGAGTCGGTATCGAGGGAATAAGTGTTAGCGGCGCTGATGTAGACGACACGGCCAGCCTGCGTGGCACCGTTGGTGACCTGCATCTGGTAGGCCGTCGATCCGGTGGTATCGGTGACGCGGGTGAACGTCATGTTGCCATTCGCATCCGCGCCATCGAAGGTATACACGCCATTGTTCGCGGTGGTGGTCTGGTTCTTGAGCAATACGCGCTCGCCCACAGCAAGGGTGACACCATCGATGGTCGTCCACGCCACGCCGCTCAGCGTCGATCCCGAGAGGGTGCCACCAATATTCCCCGTGCTGGCCGCCTTGACGTCCGTCAGCGTGGTGCGAGTCGCGCCGAGTTGGATGGCAGAGGTGGCGTTGCCGAACACGCCGTTGCCCGCTATGCCGGGGGCGTTGCCTCCAGCCAGCACTGTGCCCGACACAATTGTCGTTGTACCCACATAGCTGTTATTGGAGTTGCTCAGGAGCAGCGTACCGGCGGCCAAGGGTGAACCATCCGGCTTGAGCAAGCCGGTAATGACCAGATTGGAACTGCCGGTGCCACTGATGACACCCGAGAGTTCGCCTTCGGGAGCGGTGCCGGTGCCACGCACAGTGGCAAAGGTGCGGGTGGCAGCATTCAAGCCGATATCGTTGGTGAGCCGCAAGGTATTGTCGGCGGTGGTGGAACCGAGGATAAAGGCCGAGGTGCCTTGCGGCATGCCGTTGGTCGAGTTAAAGACAAGCTGCGTGCCAACGATGTTGGTCGAGCTAAGCGTGATGGATCGGAGCGCCCCATAAGCCGCGAAGCCGCCACCGCTGCGCATGTCAACAAAGCCAACCTCGCCACTCTGGGTGAGCGTTATGCTGCGGGGCGTAGCACTGAATTCGATAACGCCATTGAGGGTCCCGATCTTCACGCCGGCCAGCGAGGTGCTGTTGGTGGTACCCGTTTCACGCACCGCGCCGCCGAAGGCACCCGTCGCCTGAATCATACCGGCTAGAGTACCACTGGGAGAGGGATTACCGATGCTCCACGTAAACAGCGAAGAAGCATCGGTCGTCAGGTCCACTTGCGTGTACCCCACGTTGCCCAGCACCACCGTACCGATACCGGACGTTCGGATAGTTCGGGTACCTGCACCGGTGGAGTTGCCGAGGTTGGTGAAGTCAGGCTGAATGACATTACCGGAGATGGCATAGCTGGGAACAAAGTTCACCTGGTTGCCTGCTCCCGCGGTACCCAGGACCAGGCTGCCATCACGAACGATGATGTTGAGCGACTGCGGTTGGGTGGCGCCATTGCCGCCCTGAATGAGAATTGGCGCACCGACCAAGGTGGCCGTTCCGCCCGTGCTGCCGATGATGCCGGGCCGGTCAGTTCCGCCGGCATCTGAAGTACCGAGGATCATACGGATGTTGCGTGCCGGGCCGCCGGGGTTGTTGCTGAGGTAGTAGGTGGTGCCACTGCTGCTACCAGTGAACATGAAGCCGCCATTCTGCGCGTTGTTGCGGACGATGGAGGCGAGGAAGATTGGGTTGCTGCCGCCGCCGGTAGGCAAGCTGGTCTGGTTGGCGGCTTGGGCGGTGTCATCAAAGCGGATAATGAGACCATTGCCGCCCGCTGCGGCGAACATGCCGCCGATGCCGGTATTGACGGTCGTCTCAGTCATCGCTGCAACGCGATTGCCCGTCCAATTGTTGGCTGAACCGGAAAGCACGATTTCCGCAATGCCGGTGGAGGTGGAAGCCCCGCTTGCGGTGGTAAAGACCGGGCTGAACAGGCCACCGATGTTGCCGGAGATGCGATGCACCACGCCCTGGCCCGAAGGCAGACCGAGGCCCACACCCGTCGGCTGAATGGAGATGGTGCGATCGGCGGTGAGGAAGATGTTCTGGGTGATGTTGATGCCGGCGTTGGCAAAGTAAGTGCCATCGTTCGCTCGCGCCAAACTGCCGAGAGTGAAGTTGCGGTTGAACGTCTGGCCGGTGCTGGTCAGGTCAAGGGCCACTTCCGCCCCGCGGCCAGCAAAGCCGCCACTCGTGAACTGCCACATATTCTGACCCGAGCCGTAGAGACGGCCGTTCGCAGACAGGTCAGAGAACCGGATCACATCATTGCCACTGTTGCGGCCATCAAGCACGAGCACGCCGCCGTTGATGTTGAGGTTACCGGCGTTAATCGCACTGGCGCTGCGGAATGCAACGCCACCGCCGTTAATGTTCATGCTGCCGTTGCCGGTGACGCTGCTGCTGGTGCCCGGATTGACATAGACGACGCCGGTGGAACTACCCATGGCACCGAAGGTGATGGCGTTGACACCGCCATCCAGGTTACCCGTAAGTTCGGCCGTGATGTTGGCCGTCTGGCTCTGATTCTGGTGAGCGCTGATGGAAGAATCGCGGGCCAGCACAATATCCTTGGCCAGGATCTGGCCAAAGTTCGAGAAGCTGATGTTGCCGCCCATGAGGCGTATGTCGCCGCTGGCCGAACCCAGCGCGCCTGGGGCAGATGATTCGACCGTGCCCCCATTGACGACCAGGTCGGTGAAGCCGGAGGCGTTACCGGCATTGGTGAACTGCAACGTGCTCTGCGACTGGCCGCCGTTCGTTCCGGAGTTGACGATCACGTGGCCTGAGCCGGAGTTTGCCAACAAGATGCTACCAATCCCATAGCCGTTGTTGGACTGGCCGGTCCAGATGTAGAAATTGCCGCCAGTGGCAACGGTGCCGCCGCTGATCGGGCTGCTACGCGATGACCCGCCGCCATTGGAGCCCATGAAGGCGATACCACCGCTGTTGATGGTCAACGTACCGGTTACCGTCAGACTGGCAGCCGCAGCACTCGCGCGGAAGGAGTTGATGATGACACCAGCAGCGCTTGTTACGGCGTTGGTGTTTGCATTGATGTTTGCCGCGCTGTTGCTGGCGATCGCTCCACCGGCATTGATCGTATAGACGGCCGTAGCGCCAGCCGAACCCGTCGCGACAACATTGTAGCTGCCGTCAAGGGTCGCCCAATCACCGGTACCAGGATTGGTCAGACCGTGGTTGACCATTGCCCAGGCGCCGATCAATCCGCCGCCGTCGAGCGTGGGAGCGTTGGTTGCGGTAAGCGTGACTTTGTTGTTACCCGCGTTGGCGTTGGAGAAGTTGATGGTGCCGCCGTTCACTTGCGTGAGACCGCCGGCCGTGGCGCTCGTCGTGATGTTCAGTTGCGCGGCGACGGTGTTGTTGGTAACGGTGAGTACGCTGCGACCCGCATCGATGGTCAGGGCATTGATGTTGAGGCTCGGCGTGCCGCTGTTTTGCCCGATGTACACGAGTGTGCCGCCGCCCAGGCTTGAACCAGTAGCGGTAGCCGCACCGAGTGTCACGCTGGCAAGGCCGGTGCCTGAGCCGAGACGATCGGTCGCGTTCGAACCCGAATCGCCCAGCGTCAGCGTGCCGCCGCCGGTGATCGTGACCATCCGCGAGGTCGTGCCGCCGACATAGATCTTGCCGTTGGCGCCACTGAGGGTTAATGCACCGCCGCCGACGGTGGTGTCCAGCGAATAGTTCTGGTTGGCATTGATCAAGGTCGTGCCGCTGTTCAAGCGGCTGCCGAAGATCGCGGCGTTCGCGCCGGTGAAGATGTTGGCAGTGGCAACCGTCAGGGTCCCGCCACTCATGCCGCCGGCCACACGGTAAGTGGTGCCGTGGGGCGTCCAGCCGTTGGTGATGGTGAGGGCGTCGGAACCGACGAACAAAGCGGAGTGGCCGGAGGTGTTGAGGTCGAGCGTGCTGGCATTCGCGCCGCTCAGACCAACGATACCGGCGGAGCTCGTGCTGATTTCCCCTAGGCCGGCGGCGTAAGTCATGGTCGCGATCTGAACGTAGCCGCCTTCGTTGATGGTAACATTACCGGTTCCGGCAACGTTCGTGGCCGCGTTGAGGATCAACGCAGCGCCATTGTGTACGGTAACCGCGCCGGTACCGAGGCTGCTGCCCGAAGTGACCTGTACGTACCGGTTGAGCGCCGCTCCCGTGGGAGCAAGAATGTGCGTGCCGCTGGCATAGGTGTTGGCCGTGCCAGAAATGGTCACGCTGCGGCCGTTGCTCGTCTCCAACTGACGGAGCAACAGCGGATTGGCAGCGCTGCCCGCGCCATCCACGATGTTGCCGCTGATGTTAGCGCCATGGTTACCGCCGCCGTAGAGTGAAATCTGTCGGACACCCGTGGTGCTTTGATTGATGGTGATTGTGCCGGTGTAGATGTCGCCCGGGCCACCGCCTCCGCCGCCGTCAGCCGGTCCAAAGAACAGCGCACCACCCAGAGCCAGATTGCCTGAGAAGTTAAACGTCTTGTTCGTAGAGGAGGGCGCGCTGATGGTGCCACCGAAGGTCCCAATGTCAAAGTTGTTGCTGAGTGTGATGGAACCCGGGTTAGAAACACCTGAGGCATTGAAGTGGAAGCGGCCGCCGTTGTTGATGTAGATCGTGCCGGTGCCGAACGTGTATGTGCCGCTGGTGGAGGCGTTGGTGTAGGTGATACGCGAAGCGTTGTCGATCGTGGTGTCAACCTGCCCGGTCGAAGTGTTCTGCGTCACCGTGACCGTGCCCCCGCCGTTAACCGTGAGATTGAAAGCGCCGGTCAGGCCACCGGAGACCGTAAGACTGCGCCCCGTCGCCACATTCCACGCCTGATTAGCTTGCAGGGCGAGGGCCGCGCTGATGGCGACATTGCCATTGGCAACGTTGTTGTATGCGAAGTTGGCGATGTTGATGCCGCCGCCGTGAAGGTTGATCGTTCCGGTGGAAAGTGTCGCAGCGCCCGAGGCGTAGAAGTTCAGACTCTTGGCAACCTGTGTGCCGCTAACCGTAACAATGTAGGCATTGTTGCCGCTGGTGGCCGAGGGGCCAGCAACGAAATAGAGATCATCGGAACTAGTCGTCGTTACTGCCGATGTGGCTGAGGAACCGGTGCTGTCGGATGTCCAGTTGGCAGTAACACTGCTATCCCAAGTACCGGTTGGCGTGCCGCCGGCACCGGCGACCGCGCCATCCGTATCCCAATAGATCACTGCGGCATTGGCTTTATGAGTTAGGGACACAGTCCCGACCGCTGCCAGCACTGCAAAAGCGACGATTGATTTACGTGAAATCCGACGAGCCGAGCGAACCGTTGTCATACTACCCTCGAGCGAAAGAAGCCGAACGACAGGGTCTCTCTCCAGAAACCCGACATGGCTCTCTCTCACTCAACCGGCTCTCTCGCCTCGCTCTAAGCGCTTCATTTGCGCTTAACTACCCGAAATGCGTAGCCGCTACCCGGGCGCACTTCGGAAGTCTGAACAAGTATGCCTCAGGTATTTGTGGTCGCATACGACATTCTTTGTATGAACTTACGGCATTTATATCAATTTGCGCCAAATTTTCAAGTAAAACATTCCTAAATGCGCCAAATCTGAGATTGCTTCGGTGGCCATGTGAATATAGACAAGATGGCCGCTAACCCATGGGACGCGGTTCTGTATGCCCTGCAACAGCGTAAAAACCGATGGCGCTCCCAGACAAATTTTGCAGGAAATGCGCGGCGCGAAGAGCAAACTTCGTAGCGGTGTCGCAGACGAGCACGGCCCTCGAACTACACTGACCCACTTCCTCAGTGTGTGAAACTGATCCGCGATCGGAAGTGGATACTGGTCATCGCTCGAGAAGCGAGCGTAAAGCAGAATGAAGAAACGAATGATGGTGGACACGAAACACGTGAGGCGGAGGAGCCAAAACGCCCGAATCGCGGGACGCGGTAAACTTCTGGAGGGTTGGCTTTGAAAGCAGTGGACGAAAACGTGCACGATGCGTTATAAGCCCGGGAGTCACAAGGCCCAGCCACTGTTCCCTGAACCGTAGGTCGTGGGTTCGAATCCCGCCGGGCGCAGTGATAGGCAGGTAAGTGCTGGTCGGCGACTCGGTGGTGTCAGAGTTCTGCATGGTACCGTATGGGATGGTCGGGGAGCGGTGGCTCAGCGCTCTTGGGTAATGGAAGGTCGGCGATGTCGCAAACGCCTTCTCATGTACGAACGACGGAACCGCTGGCAACGCAGACGCGGCCGGTGATCGTGGTATTGCTGGTCGACGACCAGCCGATTGTCGGACATGCCGTGCAGAAGATGCTGCAGCCGGAGTCGGACATCCAGTTCCATTTCTGCAAAGAGCCGTTGCAGGCGGTGGAGATGGCGAACCGGTTGTCGCCGACGGTGATTCTGCAAGATTTAGTGATGCCTGACATTGACGGGCTCACACTGCTTAAATTCTTCCGAGCCAATTCGGCGACGGCCCAGACGCCAATGATTGTGCTATCCAGTAAGGAAGAACCCGCGACGAAGGCGCAGGCGTTTGGGCTCGGTGCGAATGACTACCTTGTGAAGCTGCCGGATCGGGTGGAGTTGGTCGCGCGCATCCGGCACCACTCGTATGGCTATATCGCGCAACTGCAACGAAATGAGGCGTACCGCAAACTGGCCGAAAGTGAGAGGCAACTGGCCGAGGAAATGGCGCAGGCGGCGAAATATGTGCGATTGCTGTTGCCGGCGCCGCTCACCGGGGAGCCGGTGCAGGTCGCATGGCGGTTTGTACCTTCGACACAGCTTGGGGGAGATGCATTTGGTTATCACTGGCTGGATGACGATCGCTTTGCATTCTTCCTGCTGGATGTCAGCGGGCACGGGGTGGGCTCCGCGTTGATGGCGGTGTCGGTTCTGACGACGCTTACTGGGAAGACGCTGCCGCGGACAGATTTTGCCGACCCCGCCGCGGTGATGGCGGGGCTGAATTCTGTTTTCGATATGGCACGGCATGGCGGCCATTACTTTACGATTTGGTACGGGGTGTTTGATCGGACGACGCGGAGCCTGACGTACTCCGGCGGCGGGCATCCCCCGGCGCTACTGCTTGCCTCGGCGGAAGGAGGCCCGGCGGGCGTCAGCGAGCTTGCCTGCGAGGGACCGCCGATTGGCATGACGAGCGATCTAAGTTTTACGAACAGCCGCGTGGTGCTGCCGCCCAAGGCGCGACTGCTGCTGTACAGCGATGGGGCGGTGGAGATCCAGCTGCCCGATGGCGAGACCGCGGACTATGGTGCGTTTACCACTTTTTCTTCAGAGCCGGCGTTGTGGGACCACATCATGGATGCCGTGCTGGACCGTGCGCGGCGCTTGCGCGGGGGTGACGTGCTCACCGACGATTGCAGCCTGGTCACGCTGGATTTTTGAGGCTCAGCGCGATGCGGCCGGCTTACGGTAGATTACGGCGCGACCGTGCTTGATGGTCTCAAACGAATGCTCGCACCCGTAGAGACTTTCGGCGGACCCGAGCACGAAGAAACTGCCGGGGAGCAGGTGCTTTTCCACAGTGCTGCAGACACGCTGCCGTGATGGCTGGTCGAAGTAAATCAGAACGTTTCGACAGAGAACCAGATCGAATGCGCCCAAGTCGTGCGGCGGGCGGAGGAGGTCGAGTTTTCGGCACTGGATGAGTTCACGGAGGGGACCGGCGAACTGCCATCTGGTTCCGGCACGCTCAAGATTTCGCCGCAGGCGACCCTCTGAAATACCGCGTTGGATCTCGGTCGCTGAATAAAGCCCACTTCGCGCCGTTTCGATCGCATCGCTCGAGATGTCGCTGGCGAGGATGCTGAACTCATTCAGACGGCGGGTCTGGGGCTGGTTGTCCACTAGCTCGCGCACGAGCATGGCGAGGCTGTAGGCCTCCTGGCCTGTCGCGCAGCCGGCGGACCAGATCCGGATGCGATTGCGCCGCGTGCCGGTCCCATCGAGCCGCTTCGCCAACTCCGGCAAGACGTGTTGGCCGAGCGCTTCGAAGAGCCAAGAATCGCGGAAAAAGCTGGTCTCTTTCGTGGTGACTGCTTCGATGATGGCGTCGTGAATCCGTGTTCCGCCGGACTTGCGGATAACGGATAGGAATGCTTCAAAGCTGTCACAGCCAAAACGCTTGGCCACGGGTTCAAGACGATGCTTGATCAGGTAGCTCTTGTCCACGCTTATGACGAGCCCGGTGAGGCTATGAATAAGCTTGGCGAGTTCATCAAACTCTCGACTGGCAAGATCCATATCATTTGGCCTTGCTACGAGTTGCCCAATCGGCGACGGCTTGGGCGATGCGTTCGAGGGGTTGCACCTGGTCGACCACGCCGGCCTCGACGGCACTGCGCGGCATGCCCCACACGGCGCTTGTGGCCTCATCTTGTGCAACGATGTAGCCGCCCGCGCGGCGAAGCGCGCTGAGTCCGGCTGTGCCATCTCTGCCCATGCCGGTGAGAATGACGCCGATGGCGTCGGGGCCGAGCACGGCGGCGGCGGATCGGAAGAGCACATCGGCTGCGGGCCGGCAGCCATTTTCAGGCGGTTGGTCAGTGAGGCGGAGGAGAAGATTGGTGGGGGACCCGCCGAGAAGAAGGTGCTTTCCGCCGGGGGCGATGTACACCGTGCGTTGCTCGACGGGCTGGGCATCCTGTGCCTCGACCGTCGGCCGGCCGAGTTGGCGGGCGAAGGTTTCGGCCAACGTGCGTGTAAAGCCCATGGGCATGTGCTGCACAATGAAGATGGGGAGGTCGACGAATTTGCAGAGCTCGGGCAGAAGAACGGATAGCGCGCGCGGGCCGCCGGTGGAAGCGCCGATGGTCACCGCACGAGGAACTGCGGAACGCGCTGCGGGGCGCCGGACCGTATGAAGAGGGGCCGTCGGCTTTGGGATGCCGCCGGAGCGGCGACGAGAGGCGATGAATGCCCTGATTTTGGAGATGAGTTCGACGCGCAGTGCCGCGATGTTTGCCTCAATCGATCCGCCGGAAGGTTTGGCGACAAAGTCAAAGGCGCCCGCGCCAAGCGCGTCGATGGTGACTTGGGCGCCTCGCTGGGTGAATGCGCTCACCATGATGACACCCATGGCGTCACCAGGTGCGGCGTCGTTGATCTTCTTGATTTCGTTGAGTGTGGCGAGGCCGTCCATCCCAGGCATCTCGACATCAAGTGTCACGATGTCCGGGCGGTTCAGTTTGATGAACTCCAGGGCCTTCGGGCCGCTGAATGCCGAACCGATCACGACGATGTCGCGTTCGGAGCCCAGTGCCTCCGCGAGCGCAGCGCGGAATAGCCGTGAGTCATCGACAATCAGAACGGTAATGCGATCAGCCATGCTTTCCCGGTCCATCGCCAACCTTGAACTGAGCCACGCTGCTTTGCAACTCCACGGCGATTTGCCGCAAGTGGCTGGCGGCCTCGTTTACCTTGACGGCACTGCTGGTGTTGAGACGTGTAGCCTCGCTGACACCATGGATATTCGCAGAGATTGATTCCGCGGCCTTCGCAGCTTCACCGGCATTTCGCGAGACATCGATCGCCGCCTTGGATGCCTCCGACGTATTGCCTGAGACATCCGTCGCGCCCTTCGCCACTTCGGCGATTGAGCGGGCGATGCTTTCAACGCCTTTGCGGGCCTCGCTGACGTCCACGGCGATCTGGTTGGCCATCTGGGTCTGATTCGTGACCGCTGACGATATGCGAATGGCTGATTCATCCACGCGTCCGATGAACTGGGCGACACCTTCGATGATCCTGACGGCTTCGCGCGTACTGTTCTGTACGGTCTCGATACGTCGGGCAATCTCTTCCGCGGATTGGCCGCTCTGGCTGGCGAGCTCCTTGATCTCCTTGGCGACGACTGCGAAGCCGCGCCCAGCCTCGCCGGCATTTGTTGCTTCGATGGTCGCGTTGAGCGCCAGAAGATTGGTCTGCAGGGCGATCGTCTTGATGACCTCGGTGACCTTGTTGATTTCGCCCGCGGCGTGTCCGAGTTGCTGCATGGCGTTGGAAGCGCCCGTCGCCATCTCGCGTGCCTGCTTGGTCATCTGCGAACCTTCGCGGGCATCATTCGAGACATGCTCGAGCGACGCGGTGATGCGCCCAATGGATTCAGCGACGGCTCCCACGTTGCGGCTGGTGGCGTCGGCGCTGCTGGCAATGCTCGCCACGTTGACCGAGACTTCCTCGCTTGCCGAGCTGATCCCCGACACATTCATGCTCATTTGTTCCGCGGCTGCGGCCATGGTCGCAACATTCGTTGACATCTGGTGCGTGCCCGAGGCGACGGACTCGGCCTGCGTGGTCATCTCCTGACTTTGGGAGAGCAAGTCGTTGGAGACGCCGGCCAACTGGGCGGCTGAGTTGCCGAGGCGGTCCGCCGTCGCGCGGATGCCCGTGACGACCTTGTTGATGGTCTGCACCATCTGGTCCGAGGCCGCGCCGAGCCGGCCCATCTCGTCTGACTGTTCAAGATTCATGCGCTGGGTCAGATCGCCCGCGGCAACCGCCTCGAAGACCTCCATGCCCTTCTGTACCGGCTTGGTGATGGAGCGAATGATGATGGAGGCGAGCAGCAAGGCGAGGACGCTGCCGACGACCGTTGCGCCAATCAGCAGATACTGACTTGTAGTGGCGACCTTCTGGACCTGCTCGCGGTCCTTTCGCAGGCGGTCCTGCAGCAGCTTGCTTAGTCCGGCGAGCGTGCCATCGCATTTGTTGGCGAGGGTCAAGGTTGACGTGGACGTTAGGCGCTCTGCCCGCATGTCCGAACCACCGTTGGAGAGGTCCACAATCTCTTGTGTACGCTCCTTGACCTCGGCCAGCGCGTCCCGGAGTTTGCCCATCTCGGCACGTTCGGACTCGGTGAGGAGTGTGAGGAATCGCCGCAGGCTGTCTTGATACGCAGCCACGCGGGGGCGTGTTTCCTGGTCCATGCGAAGCAGTTCCGCTTCGCTGTCGGAGTTGATATGGACCGACAGGTGATACATGAGATCGTAGAGACGCGACACTACCTGAGCGCCGGCGGCCAGTTTAGGCGAAGCCGAGCTGGCGCCGGGCTGGGGTGCTGCACCTTCGTTGGCGGCGAGACCCTTCAGGAACTCCTCCAGTTCATGGACCGTGTCGTGTATTGAGTTGCCGGCCTTGCGGGTGGATTCGCCAGTGGCTTTCTTGGTTGAATCACCATTGAGCTTCCGGGTCGCGTCGCCAGAGGCCTTGAGAACGGCAAGTTCCAGGACCTCTTTCTGATTCTTCTCAAAGTCCTCCATTGCGCGGTCAAGATCGGCGAGCGCCTTCCCCTCCTCCGTTTCCGCGGCACTGCCCGTGATGCGAGAGAGCTCGTCGCGGATGGTCCTCGCCCGCTCAAATTCCTGGCGCGCCACTCGGGCGAGTTCCTCAGCACGCTTCTTATCTTTTGTGAGGATGGCGTTCTTCTCAGCGCGGATCGCCGAAAGCAGCGCGACGCGGCACTCGGACGCCAAGTCGACCTGGCGGACGGTCTTGTCCACGACGGAATGAAATTGCGACGCCAGCAGCGAAAGCCGCCGGAGACCGACGACTGCCACGGCGAAAGTCGTCGCCAGCATCACGCCAACCAGGACCGTCACTTTGACCGACATCGTCATGTTTTTCATTCGCGGGTCTCCAAGTCGAGCAGATCACATCAGCCGCTTTGGCGGCTGGGCTCGTGGGCGAACTATGCTATCAATCGCTTCACATGATCCATCATGCGATGCGGGTCCACAACCATTAGCAGCTCCTGCTGCAGTTTTCCGATCTCTGTCACGATGGTCGGCTTGCTGTCTGGTGCCGAGGTATCAGCCGCCTGCGGCACGGCTTCCACTGCCGACGTGGCGAGGTTGACAATGTCGCCTCCCGCATCGGTGAGAACGCCGACATTGTCGGCCACGTGATCCTTGAGCACGACCAGGCGACTCTCCTTGCTGATACCCGCGATGCTGAGGCCGAGGATCGGTCGAAGGTCGATGACCACATAGATTCGGCTGCGCAGGTTGGTCAGACCGCGGACTTCCGGCGGCGCATGGGGCACAGCCGTGATCGCCAAGCCCGTGCTGACTTCGCGCACGGCCGAGAGTTCCAGGCCATAGAGGCGGCCATCCAGACGGAAGGTGCAGAAGTGACGTCGGCCGTGGTGCCGGTTGGCAATGGCCAAGTCAGTCATGGCTCACCTCCGCGCTGAGGACACCGTTCGCGGATTCGTCCAGGAGTTTCTTCACAACCGCCAGGAAATGAGCGCGGTCGAACTTGGTTTCGTGGGCGTTGAAGCCGCTGGCGTGCGAGGCTTCCTGGTGTGCAGGTCCGCCCAGCGTTGTCAGCGCCAACAACGGTAACGCTTTCCATCGGGCGTCGGCGCGCAGGGCTCGCGCGAAGGCATGCCCATCCATGACGGGCATCTCAATGTCAGAAACGACCAAATCGAAAGATTCCTGCTCCAGTGCGGCCAGACCTTCGCTGCCGTTGGCCGCGAGAACAACTGTGTAGCCAGCCTCGTTCAGGGCATTGCCCACGAGTGTGCGGAAAAACTGGGTGTCTTCAACGAGCAGGATCTTCGAACGTTGTGCAGCGGGCAGCGCCCCCTGCGTCGAGTTGGCTGCCTGATGCCAGATGGCCGCCATCCGTGCGAGGTCGGGCACCAGTGCGATGCGTCCATTCACGACGGTGGTACCCGTGACGCCATCCACGGCCAGGGTGTTTTGGTCCACTGGTTCTGTCAGCAGGACCGTGTCAACGACGTCCGACACAATGAAGCCGACGGGGGTCTCCGCGTTCCGTGGAACCACGAGGTAGGAATATGGCTGCGGTTCATGGTTGCCGAGTTGCAGCAGTTCCTGAATCCCGACGACATTCAGCGTTTCGCCATTCAGGTGGACAAACTTCCGCCCCGCGGTGACTTGGAAGCTCTCGCGCGCAACACGCATGATGGCACGCACCGATGCCAGCGGAATCGCGACGAGTTCGTCACGCCCAAATGTTGCCAGCAAGAATGGTGCGCTGTCGCCGGTGGTTCGGTCGAGGACCGGGGTCGCGTCGGCGGCTTTTTGGAAGACGCCGCTGTGCCTGGCGATGCCTTCGGTGCTGAGGATCATCACGACGCCGCCATCGCCCAGGATTGCACAGGCCGCGTAAATGCTCAGTGGACGCAGCAAGGTAACCAGTGGCTTGACGACAATATCCTCGTTCTCGAGCACCTCGTCGAACACCAGCACGAACCGACGCGAGCCCGCCCGAACGACCGCGGCGTAGCCTGTCGTTGGATGTTTTTCTCGACCCTCTCCGTGATGGCGAGCCACAATGTCACGCCAAGCTCGATCATCGAGCGGTTGCCTGCGCTGGAACGTTTCACTCAGGCGCACAACGGGAAGCAGGGAATCGCGCAGCCGGAGTGATTCGCCGTCATGGGTGCACTCGATGCGTGCTGCCGACGCATCGCTCAGGCGCAGGATCTCTTCCACATCACGTTGGGGAACAGCGTATCGCTGGCCCTCGCTGCCGATAAGGAGACAAGGCATGATCGCGAGCGTTAAGGGTAGTCGTAGTGAGAATGTCGTCCCCTGTCCTGGCGTGGACTCAATCTCCACCAGGCCGCCGATCTGCTCGAGATTGGTCTTGACGATATCCATCCCCACGCCGCGTCCGGACAAGTCGGTTACCTCGTGCGCTGTCGAGAGGCCGGACATCAGGATGAGTTCGCAAGCCTGCCTCGTGCTGAGACGTTCGAGTTCCTCGCGCGATTTGAGTCCGTGCTCGAGCGCTTTGCGTTTGACGGCCTCCGTGTCGATGCCTTTCCCATCGTCCCTGATGTCGATGATGATCTGGCCGCGTTCCTGCCGGGCGGACAGCCGGAGCGTGCCGGTTTCGGTTTTCCCGACGCGCCGTCGCTGGTCGGGTAGCTCTATGCCATGATCGCAGCAATTACGCACGAGGTGGGTGAGCGGGTCCGAGAGAACGTCCAGAACCGTTTTGTCCAGTTCGACGGCTGAGCCGGTGATCACGATTTCGATTTTCTTGCCGAGTTGTCGGGCAACATCCCGGACCAGTCGCGGGAAGCGGTCAAAGAGGGTGCCGATCGGCTGCATGCGCATCTGAAGGGCCGCGCCCTGGAGGTCGCTGGTGACAGCATCGAGCCGACGCACCAGTCCGCGGATGGCCGGCGTCTCGCGTCCGGTTGTCCGCAGGGCCTCATTTCGTACGAGCGCGAGTTCGCTGGCGAGTTCCATCATCTGGTCGATGAGCGAAACGGATACCCGCAGCGATGTGGGTGATGTGGCACCGCGGTTTGCTGGCGTATCGGTTTTGGGGGCGCGCGGGGCTTGCCGCGGACCGTTGGGGACATTCTCGAGCCGGGCAATCTCGGCATTCGGTATGCCCACACGCCGGGCAAACTCCTCGGGCCCGAGTTCGGATGCGATGACGGCGCGGTAGGCCACGGGCGGTTGCGGCATGGTGTCACGCAGGCTGCCGCCGCCCCATTCGAGGCGTGATCCCACGAGGGTGCCGGCCTTCTCAAGACGCTCGGCAATCACGATTGGCGAGAGTCCCCATTGCTGTTCAGACACGTGCCAGTCAAACCGGATGCCGTAGAGCGAGTGATTAGGCGGGATCGCGGGCTGGCCCTGCACCATCATCGCGTAATCAGCGGTATCGAGGCGGAGTTCCTGAACGCGGCCGGTGGACCGCAGGCTCTGTTCCATGGCCAGAGGGCCGGGAAGCGGCGCCGACTTTAGCAGGGGGGCGAGCGCCTGCAGCGGCTCCGACAGGTCCGCTTCCTCGCTGTGTTCCACATCGTCAACCATGGCGTTGATCCGGTCCGCAGCGAAGAGCAGCGCATCGATGGCCGCGGCGTCAACGGCAACGCGTCCGTCCCGTAGATTCTCCGTGGCCGTCTCCATGGCATGGGCGAGGCGTTCGATTTGTTTCTTCCCCATGATGCCGGCACCGCCCTTGAGGCTGTGCGTGCCGCGCAGGAGACGCTCAATACAGGCAGCACGGTCGTCGGGATGACGCTCAAGCGTGATGAGCGCATCGCCCACGACGGCGAGGTGTTCGCGGGCCTCCGCAATGAACCTGGCGACGTGTCCTCCCTCATCGCGCATCGGTGCCCGCCTTTGCTTCCACTCGGATCATCTGGGCCAGATCGGTCACACGCATGACCCGAGCGATCTCATTTGGCACGGATGCAAAGGTGATCTCGGGATGAGGGCGACACTGTGCTGCATCGCGAACGAACGCCGCGATGACGGCTAAGGCCATTACCGACAATTCCTTCACGTGCTGAAAATCAAGGTTGATCCGTTCGGGCATCGCCTCGAGTGATTCCACCAGTTTCAGCCGCATTCTCTTCGCTTCGCCGTCGTCGAAGACCTCGGGCAACACCACATCGACATTCGGCGGATTCTGTGTTTCGACGAGAACGTCACGAGACGTCACGCTGGCAGCGGGCGGCTCCTGCTTGGCGATCTTTCCATCCTTCACCTGGCTGATGCGCATCAGCAGATCCTGAATGGTCTGCTCGTTCACGTCTTTGGCAAGTTCCGGGTCACATATTTGCTGCAACACATCGACGGCATTGAGAAGAACATCAACCGCCTCGCTGGTGAGGGTGATCTGCTGATTCTGGGCCCCCGTGAAGCAATCTTCCATAGCGTGCGCCACTTGCACCGCCATGCTGACGCCGACGATTCGTGCCGCGCCCTTGATGGAGTGCGCCGCACGCATCATGCCTTCAATCTGGCTGTTGTCGACTTGCCCTTTTTCAAGTGAAAGCAATCCGTGGCTGAGTGTAGGAAGGTGGGTGTCCAACTCGGCGCGGAACAACTCCAGCATACCGGGGTCTGCAGCGCCCATACTGTTCTCAGCCATGTGACGCCTCCCATGCGCAATCGTCGCCGCCCACGCGAGATTTGCTGTACGTGTTGCCGTGAATTTTACATCCAACCTGCGTGGCGCACCACACCTTGGACGCGCCGCTTGAGGCGTGAGAACCTGAGAAAACACTCCGGAGGCGATATGCCGCGAATGATGATCCAGCTTCGCGCATACATGCTGAAAGTCTTGCGCGCGCAAGATTCCGTGCGCTAAGCAGGCCCATGATTCGCGTGTTACTCTTCAAGCACGAAAATGGCTTGAGCCAATGCCGTCCGGGGTTCGCGCTTGAGCGGAACGAGATAATACGTTCCCTTGTAGCCAGCGCCGGGACGGTAGTCGTAGGTGCCCTCTTCGCTCATAAGGAGCAACCCATTGGCGCCTTTAGCGCCTGCTTGGGACAGCAAGGCTTCAAAAGCGGGATTGCTGTTGCCGCGTTCGTCCCATTTCATCTCCGGGGTGATGCGCACTGAGACCGGGCCGAGCAGTTCATACTTCTTTGGTTGCGACTGGTAAATCTTCACTTCGGCAGGCTGACGCACCGGGTGCTGGCCGGAAGGGGGCAGTATCTGCGGACCACTGGCGCAAGCCGCCAGCAGGAGGCTGGCCATGATTGTGGATGTGACGAGTACTGCGGTTCGACAGGTGGTAAGCCATGTTCTTTGCATGTCTTAACTCCATGAAAGGTGCCTGGATCGCTACGTCGCGGCCATTCTGTGTGCCGCGGTGTTGTGCTGGTCGCACTTGCGTTCTTGTGTGTCGTTTCCCGCGAGGGTTTCCGGCCATCGCGGGGCACAACGCTTGTTGTTCCGTGAGTTTTTTTCAGGAGTACAGCGGGCGATCAGAAGTCCGCTTTGTATTTCTCCACCAGCTGCATCCGCATGCGACCGCGTGACGCCATCGTTTCGCTCAGTATCCGCGTGGCAGGCTCGGCCGAAGCAACCCGCATATCGGTAGCTGCTTTCTGACGCTGCTTGGCATCATTCTCCATCGCCACGCGCTGTTCGGGACTGGACTTGGTGATGTAGTCCGCTTCCCAGTATTCGCGGTTAAGCGGTACATACGTGGTGTTTACGCCCGCGGCGGCCGCACGCACCTTCTGTTGTCCGAGTGAAAGGATGCGCGATGCTTCCGTCAGGTTAGCGACAACAACCTGACCCCACTCGGCCAAATCGCGATCGACATTTACGAGCGACATCTTGCTGATACGCTGGGCATCGCGCCTCAGCCATTCGGCGTTGTCGCCCAGCGACGGACCGGCTTTGATGTTATCAAGTATCGCGCTGATCTGTTTGAAGTACTTCTGCGACGCCGTCACCGTATCGTCCTGGGGCGTGGTCTTCGGGGGTTCTTTCGTTCCATTGTTGCTGGCGCTCTGGGAGGTCTTCTCTCCTGCATCCGAGGCAATATCAGGCGTGTGCAGCACCGAGAGCAGTTTCCGGAGGCCAGCGGGCGTAAGGTTACCCTCGAGTATGTACTGCGTGCCCGAAACGCTCGGCTTCCAGTTGACGAGGTCCTCAATGGCCATGCCGTTATCGGAGAGTATGTGGAGCAAGATACCCAGACCCACATCCTTGAAGGCCGTGGGATCGCTTCCAAAATCGATGACGAGTTTGCCACGGAGGCTGGTGTCGGCCTGAACGGTCAGGGTAAGGCCCTTCGCCGAGGAAACGAGGGTAGCGAACTCATCGAGGTTCGGGACCGTCTTCACGAGGAGCAACCGCGAGAAATCTGCCGACAACCACTTGCGGACGCCCTTCACGGGGATGACATCGGTCAGATCCATGGCCATGACCATGGGAGCCTGCGAGAGGTTCACCTTTTGAATGTATTCGTTCGGCGAACCTTTGCCGAAGGACTTGACCATTCTGACGACCGACTGGCGATCGGGAGGTGTGCTAATGCCAAGTAAATTTTCGCCAAGTGCGAGGATGTAGAAGCCAGTCGGGGTACGAATGGCTGCCATACCACCCACTTCGTCGGTCAGCCCCTGTTCTGCGACTGCAATCGCCGACATGGAGACCGGCTTGGACAATTCGGCCACCGCCAACTGCCGCTGTGCCGTGGTGGTCGACATATCCATTTCAGCAGACATGACGACGCGCTGCGTATTGGCCGGCAGGAAAATGGCTGCCGAAACATCGCGGGCCGCCAACTTCTTCTCCCATTCCAGCTTTTTGGCGATGTCGCTCTTGAGCAGACGCTCAACATCAACTGCCACAACGGCATTGGCCTCCGGCAGGACACGTTTCTGAAGTGCCGTCATATCGGCGAAGGCACCAGCGGCGCCAAGTGAAACAAAAATCGCCGCCAAAGCAGGAATCACTCGCATCGCTTCTCCTTCGATTAAAAGACTTCACGGTAGTGTATTGCGTGGTGCGGGGAGTAGCAATGAGAATATGGTTAGGCTGGACATTATTCCTGCATTTCGAAATAGCCGCAGTGCTGGGCGAAACTCCGAAACGGATGGGACGTGTGGGTTCTGCGAAGCTATATCTCTTGGACGAAAAATGCCGAACAAACTGGTGCCTTGCGGGATGCAAGGCATTTTCTGACTCGTGACGAATACCTACACCATCGGTGCGGATGAGCGCCACATCGCGCTCGCCGGCGTATGAATAGATCGTATCGACGATGGACCATGTGAACTTGTAGCCGAGGGGATTGGCAATGGGCAGGGCGGTATGGATGCAGTAAGATGAAAAACATGGAGATGCTGATGAAGTTTGGCGTGGTTGGTTTGGGCGGCTTCGGTCGCGCGGTGTGTGCGGCGATCATGCGTCATGGCCCCGGCGGCGAGGTGCCCGCGCAACTGACCTGGGCCTTTGACCCCGCACCCGATCACACCAAGCTGCAACCGTTGCACGAGGCGGGCGTTCGCTTCGCCGACAGCATTGAACAACTGCTCGCCAGCGATGTGGACATCGTCTGGCTGCCGCTGCCGATTCAGCTGCACCGCCCCTATGCGGAGCGCGTGCTGGCTGCGGGCAAAGCGGTCATGTGCGAGAAACCCGCCGCCGGAACGGTGGAAGATGTTGATGCGATGACCGCCGCCGCCGCGCGTGCCGGCCGGCCGCTGGCGATCGGCTTTCAAGACATGTATGAGCCATCGACGCACGAACTCAAACGCCTGCTATGCGCCGGCGAGATCGGCGATGTGCAGTCGGTCGTGGTTACGGGCTCGTGGCCGCGCTCGGATGTTTACTACGGCCGCGGCAACTGGCCGGGCCGCATCAAGGTAAATGGGGCGTGGGTGCTAGACAGCCCGGCAAACAACGCGCTGGCGCACTTCGTCAACCTCGCGCTCTTCTGGCTTGGCAAAACACCCGACGCCATGGCAGAACTGGCCGACGTGCAGGGGGAACTCTATCGTGCGCACCCGATTGAGAACTTTGACACCTGTGCCTTCCGCGCCCGCACGCGAACTGGCACAACGCTTTTGGCGTACCTCACGCATGTGGGGGCCAAGCTGGAGCATCCGACGATTACGGTTCGCGGCACGCGCGGTCGTGCGGTGTGGCGCATCGGGTTGCCGATGACTGTTGAAACGCCAACCGGCAACCGCACGATTGATGTGTTGCCCGCCCCGGCGTGGCGGCAGATCAGCGGCTTCGCCCAATATGTGGCGACGGGCGGGGCGAAGGGTTACGCCTTCACACCGCAGATGGCACGCGTGCACACGCAGTTGATCTGGGCGTTGGCCCAGGGCGGACCGGCGCAGGTGTTTGAGCCCAACATGGTGCGAGATTACATCGGCCGTGACGAGGAACGCTTCCTGGCGGTGGATGGTTTGAACGAGTTGCTCAATGCATGTGCCGCACGCGAATGCCTGCCGTCTGAGAGTGGCCTGGCACCGTGGGCGCGTGTGAATAATCTCGTGACGGTCTGAATCATGAAATGCCGGGCTGTTTGTCGCGTTGTAGCAACGCGTAGTGGAGAAGGACTGGGCTATAATGGTTGGCTCAGAAGACGCAATTTAGAGGGTGGCCGATGCGCAGCGCGCGAATGTTTTTCAGGGTCGTGGTTTTGTTGTTGATGCTCAGCGCGGTGGCGCAGGCATGCACCGTTCCGGTGTTCCGCTATGCGCTGGAACGCTGGCCGGCCGCGCCGTACGTCGTCACGGTTTTCGTCGATGGCGAGCCGCGCGGCGAGGTTAAGGAATCCATCGAGGCGATGCAGAAGTTTGCCGATGCACGGACAGCGCCTGGCAACCTGGTGGTAAATGTGGTCAACACCGGTCACCCAGTGGATGGCGACCGCGTTAAGGAACTCTGGGCCGAACATAAGAAGAAGCATGCCGAGCCCTTCATGGTGGTGGAATATCCCGAAGAGGACGGCAAAGAATGGGTCTGTTGGTCCGGCCCGATCAATTACGAAACGGTGAATACGCTGCTTGATTCGCCCGCGCGCCGGCAGGTGGCGAAGGACATCCTCAGCGGGATTTCCGCCACGTGGGTGCTCGTGGAGAGTGGCGATAGGGCGAAGGATGATGCGGCGGCCAAGGTACTCGATGAGTCGTTGCGGAAGTTCGAAAAGGAATTTGCGCTGCCCGAGATCGACCCCGATGATCCGACGAGCAAGCTGCGCTCCGCGTTGCCGCTGAAGCTGAAGTTCACCACGCTGCGAATCAAGAAGGACGATGCGGCGGAGCGGCTGTTCGTGCACCAGATGGTGGCGGCGGAGAAGGATGTTTCGCTCGACAAGGGGCCGCTGGTGTTTGCGATTTTCGGCCGCGGGCGGGTGATGCCGCCCCTGGTGGGGGAGGAGATTGTCGAGAAATACGTGTACGAATTTGCGACCTTCCTTTGCGGCGCATGCTCATGCGAGGTGAAGACACTCAACCCCGGCACGGACCTTCTGATGGCGGCCGACTGGGATGCGATCCTCGAGGATCGCAAGGTGGAGGAGCCCGCGAAAACCAGCATCGCCGGCAAGCAGGTGGCGATTCCGCGGGGCTTGGCAACGCAGCCGACAAACGTAGCGACGAGTGGCCAAGACGCTGCAGCGAGCCAGGGCAACTCGCGGATGTGGTGGTTCATTGGCGGGGGTATTTTGCTGGCCTTCTTCGCGGCGATGGGATCGCTGCGCGGAAAACGCCGCGCCGGCCAGATCTAACACGCGTAGGTACACAAAGGGTACGCACATGAAACGGTCGCTGCTGATGGGGTGGTTGTCGACGACGCTGGCGCTGGTGGCGCTTGCTGCGTGCGGGCGTTCATCCGAAAACTCGACCCAGCCAGCCACGCAGACTGCCGCGAACTTGAGTTCCCCGCTGATCATCTACGTAGCTGCGGGCCTCAAGGCACCGATGGAGAAGATCGCCGCGGATTATGAGAAAGAGATCGGCCAGCGCGTGCAGGTGCAGTTCGGCGGGTCGAACACGCTGCTGGCGAACATCGCGATTGCCAAGACCGGCGATCTTTTTGTGCCGGCGGATGACAGCTTTGTCGAGATGGCCCGCGAGAAGGACCTGATCGCCGAGGTGCTGCCGATCGCCACGATGCAGGCCGTGGTGGCGGTGCCCAAGGGCAATCCGAAGAACATCGCATCGTGGGCTGACCTGACGCGGCAGGACATGCGTCTCTCGCTGGCCAACCCTGGCGCGGCAGCGATCAGTGCTGTGACGAAGAAGGCGCTCGGCGAGAAGTGGACTACCCTGTGGGATCGCAAACTTGTTGAGAAGCCGACCGTAACCGAGATCGCGACCGATGTGGCTGTGGGCGCTGTTGATGCCGGCATCGTGTGGGATATCACGGTCCAACAGTTCAATAACAAACTCGATGCGGTTCAGTTGGAAGACCTGAAAGACGCCCGCGGGCAGGTGAAAGCGACGATTCTCAAGAGCAGCAAGCAGGCGACGAACGCGTTGCGATTCGCTCGCTTTGTGGCGGCGCGCGATCGCGGCCTGCTTCATTTTGAGCAGGCTGGCTTTAAGGTTGCAGAAGGCGACAAGTGGGCACGCACACCGGAATTGAAGTTCCTCGCCGGCGCCATGCTGCGGCCGGCCGTGGATGCGACGATCACGCAGTTCGAGCAGCGCGAGGGTGTGCGGATCTCGCGCGTGTACAACGGGTGCGGCATCCTGGTGGCGCAGATGAAGGCCGGCGACAAGCCCGACGCGTATTTCGCATGCGAGCCGCGCTTCATGAAAGAAGTCGCCGACATGTTTTTGGATGCGACGGACATTTCCACGAATCAACTGGTGATCGCGGTGCCGAAGGGCAATCCGAAAAACATCAAGACGCTTAACGACCTGGGCAAGCCGGGCATCAAGCTCGGCGTTGGCCACGAGCAGCAATGCGCCCTGGGTGCGATCACAAAGGACACGCTCATCGAAGGCAAGGTTTACAACAAGGTGCGCGCGAACGTTGTGGTCGAGAGTCCCACGGGTGATCTGCTGGTCAACCAGCTTGTCACCGGCTCGCTGGATGCGGCGATCGTTTACGTGTCGAACACCGCCTATTTGCAGGACAAACTCGAGGCCTACGCGGTGGGCATTCCCTGCGCGGTCGTGGCCCAGCCCATTGCCGTGCGCAAGGGCAGCGATCACAAGCAACTTATGGCCCGCCTGCTCACCCGCATCAAGCAGGAAGAAAGCCGCGAGACGTTTGAGGCTCTCGGATTCGGCTGGCAGGTGAAGAAATGACCGTGCGCGAACCGCCGCCGCTGGTGACCTATGACCGCACGCGGCGGTGGGGCGGCCTCACCCGCGCGACCGATGCGGCGTTCATCACGGCGCTAGCGATCATCGGCGGCTTCTACCTCTTGCTGATCATCGCCCTCGTCTTTGCCGACGGCTGGTTCCTTTACTTCAACACCCAGGGCGAGCACGGCTTCGGCCGCCTTGTTGCGCCGTTCATTTCGGTGATGAACAGCCCCGACATTCGCTTCGCCCTGTGGCTGAGCCTCGTGTCGTGCTTCATCGCGGCGGTGCTCTCCGTGCTCGTGGCGATTCCGCTGGGCTACTTGCTGTCGCGCTATAATTTTTGGGGCAAACAACTCGTCGATGCCATTCTTGATGTGCCGATCGTGTTGCCGCCGCTGGTCATCGGCCTGAGCTTGTTGATTCTGTTTCAAACCGCGCCGGGCAAGGTCATCGAGGGCTTCAGTACCCGCTGGCTGGGCTGGGGCTTGACGTGGTTTGGCGTGCCTTTAGTGATCGCGGTGCTGGCTTTCATCGCTTCGCGGTTACTTGTTCGCTTCGCCTTTGATGACGAACTGCCCGCCGCAGCGAAGCGTCTTTTCTTGTTCGTTCCGCCGCTGCTGGCCGGCGGCTGCGCCGTACTTGTGATCGCAGCCATCCCTAGTGGTGAGTTCAACGAACCCGCGCTGCTCACATTTTTTAACCGCCACACCACCGGCATCACCTACGCCGTACCGAGTGTGATCATCGCGCAGTTTGCCGTGGCGTGTGCATTCTCGGTGCGCACCATGCGCGTCACGTTCGACCAGATCAGCCCGCGCAGCGAACAAGTTGCCATGACCCTTGGCTGCACCCGCGCCCAAGCCTTTACACGCGTGGTGCTGCCCGAAGCCTGGCGCGGTATCCTCACCGCTGGCACGCTGGCGTGGGCCCGCTCGCTGGGTGAGTTCGGCCCGATTCTCGTTTTCAGTGGCGCCACACGCCAACGCACCGAAGTCCTCTCCACTACCGTCTTCCTCGAACTCTCCGTCGGCAACATCAACGCCGCCGTCGCCATCTCGCTGATCATGATTTTCGTAGCGTTGTTGGTGCTGATGCTCGTGCGCCTGCTGGGCGCATCGCCTTTCAGCCGCGGTGTGTGATCTACCGACACGGAGCAACGTCCCATGCCCAAAGTCGAACGCATTCTTGAAACTGCGCTCTATGTGCGCGACGTTCAGCACGCCGCAACCTTCTACCGCCAAATCTTCGGTTTCGAGGTCTTGCTCGAGTCGGACCGGCTCGTCGCCCTTGATGTGTCCGGCCAGAGCGTCCTGCTGCTGTTCAAGATCGGTGCGACCAGCGACCCACTGACTTTGCCTGGCGGCACGGTGCCCGGCCATGGCTGCACGGGCGTCGACCATTTCGCCTTCGCTGTGGCGGCAAACGACTTGCCCGCGTGGGAGCAACTGCTGACGGAGAAGGGCGTCCCCGTCGAAAGCCGCATGGATTGGCCGGGCGGCGCGAAGAGCCTCTATTTTCGCGATCCTGACCAGCACGTGGTCGAACTGATCACCCGCGGTTTTTGGCGCAGCTACTGACCATCTGAGCTTTGGCAAAACCTGACTTGTCGTTAGAATCGCCCGCATGTCGAAGTTGCCGAAAATCCTCGAGTTCAACCACCAGTTTGTCGCCAGCAAGGCTTACGAAAGCTACCAAGCCACGCGCCTGCCGGACAAGAAGATCGTCATCGTCACGTGCATGGACACGCGCCTCACTGAACTTCTGCCCAAGGCCATGAACCTGCGCAACGGCGATGCAAAGATCATCAAGATTGCCGGCGCCGTAGTCGCCGCGCCGTTCGGCTCGGTGATGCGTTCGATCATGATCGCCGTCTATTCGCTTGGCATCGAGGAAGTCTTCGTCATCGGCCACCACGATTGCGCCATGTCGGGCGTCCGGCATGAGAACATGCTCGACGTCGCCCGCGCCTCGGGTATTGATGAAGACCGTATCAAGATGTTGCAGCATGCCGGCGTCGATCTCAAAGGCTGGCTGTCAGGTTTTGATTGCCCGGCCGAAGCCGTTCACGCCTCGGTCAAAATGATCCGCAACCACCCGATGCTGCCGGCACGCGTGCGCGTGCATGGCCTGATCATGGACCCGGTAACCGGCGCTCTCGAACTTCTCATCGACGGCAACTCGCCCGCTTAACGCGCCAAAAAACCGCGCCGTGCGTACACTATTCCCATGATTCGCGTCGAACACCTTTTCGTCCGCTCGGGCCAGTTTGAGCTGCGCGATGTCCATTTTGAAATTGCTTCCGGCCAGTACGGCGTGCTCATGGGCAAAACCGGCTGCGGCAAAACCACGCTGCTCGAGGCCATCTGCGGGCTGCGCACGGTGCTCGCCGGTCGCATTCTGCTGGATGACCAGGACGTGACGAACTGGCAGCCCGGCGAACGCGGCATCGGCTATGTGCCGCAGGACAAGGCCCTGTTCAGCACCATGACCGTCGCCGGCAACCTCGAGTTCGGCCTGCGCCTCCGCCATTGGCCCGCCCCCAAACGCCGCGCCCGCATCAACGAACTCGCCGACATGCTCGGCATCACGCACCTGCTCGCACGCTCAGTGCACGGTCTCAGCGGTGGCGAGCAGCAACGCGTCGCGCTTGGCCGCGCGCTGGCTCCGCAGCCGGTCCTGTTGATTCTTGATGAGCCACTGAGTGCGCTCGATGATGACACCCGGCACGAAATGCACACGCTGCTCAAAGACATCCGCCGGCAGACCCACATCACGGCCCTGCACGTGACGCACTTCCGCCATGATGCCGAGCAACTCGCTGACAAGGTCTTGCAGTTGGCGCAAGGCCGCATCACTGAAATGCCGCTGACGAGGACCTGAGATGTTGTCGCCGGAAGAACGCGATCGCTACACCTGGCAACTCTGGCTTGAAGGCCTGGGCGAGGCCGGCCAGCAGAAGCTCAAGCGGGCGTCGGTGCTCGTCAGCCGTTGCGGCGGCGTGGGCGGCACGGCCGCGCTTTATCTCGCGGCTGCCGGCATAGGTCGCCTGGTTCTTGCCCATGGCGGCAACCTGCGTCTCAACGACCTGCACCGCCAGATCCTGATGACACACGAAGGCGTCAACAAGCCGCGTCTTGAAACTGCCGCCGCGACCATCGCCCGCCTGAACCCGCACGTCGTTGTTGAGACGGTGCCAGCCAACATCAGCGACAGCAACGTGCGCGAACTTGTGCAGCGCGTTGATTGCGTGGTCAGCGCCGCGCCGCTTTTTGAGGAGCGCTTTGCGATGAATCGCGAAGCCGTTCGCCAAGGCAAGGTCATGGTCGACGCCGCCATGTATGACCTTGAAGCGCACGTGCTGACGATCGTGCCGGGCCGCACGGCCTGTCTTAGTTGTCTCTACGAAACACCGCCCGATTACTGGCGACGCGAGTTTCCGGTGCTCGGCGCCGTATCGGGCATGGCGGGCTGCATCGCCGCCACGGAGATCATCAAGCACATTACCGGCATGGGGAAAACCCTCGCCCACGGCGGCCGCGGCGAGGGCCGCATGCTCGTCGCCAACCTGCGCGACATGGACTTCAAAACCGTCAGCGTGAAGCGCCGGACGAACTGCGCTGTCTGCGGCTGATCAGCAGTGCGGCTGCGGGAATCAGGAGCAGCGCCGACGTCGGTTCCGGGATTGCCGGCGTGGCGTTCAGTCGCACGTTGTCGAAGTCCACTTCAATATCGGCCGTCGGTGCCCCCGGATCGATGACGTTAAGGTTGACCAGGCGAATCTCGAGCGCCTGGCCGAGTTGTGCGTGTGTCACGCCCGTGGTGTACGTGACTGTGCTAGTGCCCCATTCGCCTTCTGCAATCGATAACGTGTTAATGTCGCTATCGAGGACCACGCCGCCGGCCACGAAGTCGATCCGATAGCCGGGAAAACCGTTGAGGTTGAAATATTGGTTATCGATTCCGGTCCCGGAGGCAATGTTGCCCACATCAACTTGCAGTGTATAGGTAGTGTTGGGCGCAAGCGTATCCGCGAGGACTTGTCGCAGGCCAAACTCGCCGGTTGCGTACTGATTAGAGTAAAGGAACGCGATGCCGACACGGTCGCCGTCAGGCGCGCCGCTGGTGAACCACGTGCCGGGCGTGGGATCGAGCGTGCCGATCCAGAAGGCCGGGCCGGCGCCGCCATTGGTAACATTCGTGGGATCGTGCAACTGCCAGCCATTCAGCGGGCCGAAGGTAAATTCGTTGTAGGGCGATTCGCCGCTGATGTCTTCGAAGCTGGGATTGACGACGTTCAGCGGCGCGGCAGACGCAATGGCTGGAAACGCGAGCGCAAAGCCAGCCACGATCAATGGACAAAAACGGGAGAGTTTCATTTTGGCTCCACAAAGCTCAAACTCTCCCGAGGCGTCCTTTTACCACATTCGCATTCGGCAAGGCAAGTGAATTCATCGTCCCGGCCGCGAGAGCTTCGCGCGCAGCAGTTTAATGGCGCGATCCTTGTGCTTCGCCTCAATCTCCACCCACGGCACATGGTCAAACGCCGACGGCCAGTGCGTGATCAAATCGTGATGCGCCGGATCGCACATGCCGCTCGCGCCGTTTGATAAATGCACGAGTTGCCAGTCGCGACACGGCCACGTGGTTGCAGCCAGTTCCGTGAAGTGAGACACCGACGGATGCTCGTAATCGCACAGCTTTTCTGCCACCAGGTGATGATGGGCGTCAAACACCATCGGCACCTTCGCCGCCACGCATACCTCGTAAATCTGTTGCGCCTTGTACGCGTATTCATCGTTCTCCAGCACCAGCCGCCGGCGGATGTTGTCGGGCAATCTGCCGATGGTGTCGATCAGCCGTGCCGCGCGATCGGATTTTCCGCCGTGCAGAATCATCGCCGCCCACGGGTTCTGCGGTAGCCGCATCAGATCAAACGCCAACGCATGCCGCTGCATCACCTTGATCGAATTGGCGATTACTTCCGGCGAATCGGACGACAGCACCACGTATTGATCCGGATGCACCACGATGCGCAGGTGGAGACGCTCGGCCCACTTGCCTATCAATGCAAGCTGGTCGGACATCTCCAGCAGCACATCGCGGCCCAGCGGTTCATCGGAGAACGGAAAGAGCGCGGACGTCACCCGGTAGAGGCGAATGTCCTCACGCACGCAAAAGTCGAGTGCTTTGTCGAATGACTTTAGGTTGCCGGTGTAGAGATCACGCAGTGTTTGCCGTTGCTCCACAGGCGAAAGCTTCAGGTAACGCGTCCGTGTGAGCGTGCGAAAACGGACTGTTTCGTCGTGTGTAATGCAGACCAATCCCAAGTTCATGGGCCATTCTAGGCGCTGCGCGAAAAGGCCGTCTTTTCTGGCAATAAATAGTCGCTCAGCGGGTTTAACTGGGTGCGACGGCGTTTTGTCGCATGTCGCCGCACACAAGAGCCAAGAGTTGAGAATGTGAGGATGTGATGACCACGATGGACGTGTCGAATCGCGTAACGTCAGATGCCGACTTGCAGGCCGTGCAGAATCTGCGAACGGCCCGCGCCGCAATCAAGGCCGAACTCGCCAAAGTGATCGTCGGCCAGGAAAGTGTCATCGACGAGATCCTCATCTCAATCTTCACCCGCAGCCATGCGCTGCTTGTCGGCGTGCCTGGTCTGGCCAAAACCCTCATGATCTCCACCCTCGCTCAGACGCTGCACCTGAGCTTCAAACGCGTGCAGTTCACGCCCGACCTCATGCCCACGGACATCACCGGCACCGAGATGATCTACCAGGACGCCACCGGTGAGCGCAAGTTCAAGTTCCTGCCCGGCCCGATCTTCGCCAACATCGTGCTGGCCGACGAAATCAACCGTACCCCGCCCAAAACCCAAGCCGCCATGCTCGAGGCCATGCAGGAACGCAAGGTCACCGTCGGCGGCATTGACTACAAACTGCCCGACCCGTTCTTCGTGCTCGCCACGCAGAATCCCGTCGAACAGGAAGGCACCTACCCGCTCCCTGAGGCCCAACTCGACCGCTTCATGTTCATGATCCACGTGGATTACCCGAGTTCCCAGGAAGAGCGCCTCATCATGAAAATGGCCACCGGCGCCGGCGGCGGCAAGCCCGAGGCCGTCCTCAGCGGCGACGACATCCTCACGTTGCAGCAGGTCGTGCGCCGCATGCCGGTGAGCGAACACGTCTATGCCTACGCGGAAAAACTCGTCCGCGTCACTCGCCCCAAGACCGGCGAAGCGCTCGACTTTGTCAAGAAGTGGCTCACCTGGGGCGCTGGCCCCCGCGCCAGCATGAACCTCATCATGGCCGCCAAGGCCCGTGCGATCTTGAGCGGCAACTACCATGTCAGCTGCGACGACATCGCCGCCGTGGCCCTCCCGATCTTCCGCCACCGCATCATTCCCAACTTCGCCGCGCAGTCCGAAGGCGTCACCTCCGACGACATCACCCGCAAAATCATCGCGGCGATCCCGAAAGATCAGAAACTCGATTAACTGCTCGAAACACGAAGCCGCGAAGCCGCCAAGTTTTATGCCTATCTTCGTGTGCCTTCGTGGCTTCGCGAAACTCGTGTTGAATAACGGTGCAAGAACGGATAATGGCCAAACACGCAACCAATTTCCTCGATGCCGCCGCCATCAGCCAGGCTGAAGCGCTCGGCCTGCACGCGCGCTACATCGTTGAAGGCTACATGGCCGGCGAGCACAAGTCGCCGTTCCGCGGCTTTGCCATCGAGTTCACCCAGCACCGCGAATACGTCGCCGGCGACGACATCCGCCACCTTGACTGGAAAGTCCTCGGCCGCACCGACCGCCTCTACCTCAAACAATATGAACAGGAAACCAACTACGTCGGCCACATCCTGCTCGACGGTTCCGACTCCATGAACTACGGCTCCGGCAGCATCACCAAACTGCACTACGGCAAAATGATGGCGGCCTGCCTGAGCTATCTCATCCTGCAGCAGCGCGACGCCGTAGCGGTCAAGGTCTTCGACGATGCTGTCCGCGGCAATGTGCCCCGCACCGGCAACATGGCCAGCATTCACAACATCATGGGCGTGCTGGCGAATTTCAAAGCCACCGGCCAGACCAACATCGCCGCCATTCTGCATGAACTCTCCGGCCAGATCAGCCGCAAAGGCATCATCGTGATCATCAGCGACTTCCTCGACAACGAAGACGCCGTGCTCGAGGGCATTCAGCACCTGCGCTTCGGCGGCAGCGAAGTCATCGTGTTCCACGTCATGGACAAATTCGAAATCGAGTTTCCCTTCGAAGGCATGGTCGAATTCGAAGGCCTCGAAAATATCCCCAAGCTCATGACCCGGCCGCAGGAAATCCGCAAGAGCTACCTCAAGGCGGTGGACGAGTTCAAAGCCAAGATCCGCGGCGGTTGCGAACGCAACGGCTGCCATTACGTGCTGGTCGATACAAGCCGGCCGCTGAGCGAAGTGCTCACGGGCTATCTGGCGTTTCGAGCGGCCACGAGCCATCGGTGAGATAGAACACGCATGTTCTTGAATCCACTATTGCTGCTCGGCCCGACCGCGGTGTCGGTGCCGATCATCATTCACCTGCTCAACCGGCGCAAGTTTGAACGCGTCGTGTGGGCGGCGATGCGCTTCGTCAACGTCGCCGTGCAGCAGAACCAGCGCCGCGTGAAGATCGAAGACTTGCTCCTGCTGATCATCCGCTGCGTGCTGATCGCGCTGATCGTGTTCGCTCTCGCCCGCCCGGCCATCAGCGGCGCCGGCGGCTTCTTTGGCCTGCCCAAGACGACGGCCGTCGTGCTGATCGACAACAGCTACTCCATGTGCCAGGTCGAGGGGGCTAGCAATAAGTTTGAGCAAGCCAAACGCGTTGCCGATGCGGTGATCGATGCCCTGCCGCGCGGCTCCAGCGTCGCGGTCTATCTCGCCTCCGATGTCGCCACGCCGGTCATTGAGATGCCGACCTTTGACCTCGCCGCCGCCCGTGAGGCCATCACCAAGGCCCAGTTATCTGACCGGTCCAGCAACATGCTTCCGCCGATTCAGCGTGCGGTCGAACTGCTGCAGAACCAAAGCGCCGTGCGGAAAGACCTTTACCTGATCACCGATACCCAGCAGCACGGCTGGAAACAGACCGGCGATATCCAGAAACTCCTCACTGAAAACCAAAGAGAAATCAAAACCACCGTGCTGCTCGTGGGCGAACCCGAGCAACGCAACCTCGGCGTCAGCGATCTCAAGATCGCCGGCGACCTGCCCACGATGAACCGCCCCGTGCTATTCAACGTGCAGGTGACGAATTTCGGCGCTGCCGAGGCCCGCGATGTGCCGGTCAAAGTTTCTGTTAATGGCGAGGCCGAGTCCGATCAGGCGGTGATCGATGCGATTCCCGCCGGCGGCAGCAAATCCGTCACGCTCAGCGTCCGCTTCAAGAAAGAGGGCTACCAGACCGTCACCGCACGCATCAATAAGGATGTGTTGCCCGCCGACGATCAACGCACGATCGTAGTGCGGGCGCTCAAGCAGGTGAACGTGCTCATCGTCGATGGCGACCCCGGCCGCGAGCCGCGCGACGCCAAGTCCTTCTACCTGCGCGAGGCCCTCCAGCCGGTGCCGCCCGACCTTCGTGAGAATTTCTACGTCCAGACCCGCATCGTCAGTACCGGCGAACTTGAATCAACGCGCCTCGATGAAATGGATGCGGTGTTCCTCGCCAACGTCACCGACCTCGCGCCCACAACCACCACCGCCATCGAACGCTTCGTCAAAAACGGCGGCGGCCTGGTCATCATGCCCGGCGCCACGGCCAGCCCCAATTACTACAACGAACAACTTGGCCGCCGGCTCGCGCTGCTACCCGCACTGCTTAACGAACCCCGCGGCGATGCCTCTCAGGCCGCACGCTTCTGGACCTTCCAGACCAAGCATTTCGATCACCCGATCGTGGCGCTCTGGGGCGAAGGCAGCGTCGGCAGCATGGCCAGCGCCAAGTTCTTCCGCACCTATGACCTCGAATTGCTCCCCGCTAAAAACATCGGCGGCACAGACGCCGGCACGCCCCGCGTCGTCGCCACCTTCAACGACGGCAAGCCCGCAATCGTTGAACGCACCTTCGGCGAAGGCCGCGTGGTGCTCTTTGCCGTTGGCGCCGACACCGCCTGGTCGGACCTCCCCGTGCGGCCGCAGATCTTCATACCGCTGATGCACCGCACGCTTAGCGCGCTGGTGCAGCGCCAGGATGAATCCATTAACATCCGCGTCGGCCAGAAATTCGTCTACCGCATGCACGACGATGTACTCGGCAAAGACGCACTCATTAAACGCAACAACGACGAGAAGAACGTCCAGGACTCGCGCCGCGTTGAGGCCGTCAACAATGTGCCGACGCTCACGTTCGACCGCACCGACAATGCCGGTGCTTACACCGTCAACTTCGGGGCCGACACCGCCGCTATGTTCGCCACGCAGCCCGATGCCGCCGAATCCAAGCTCGACGGCCTCACCCAGGATCAAACCCAGCAACTCGCCAGCGCTTCGCATGTCATCAAGTACACCGCGGGCATGAATGTCGAACAGGCACTCAAGAAAGAACAGATCGGCACGGAACTGTGGCTGCCGCTGGCGATCATCGCCCTGGCCATCGCCGCAACCGAAACACTCCTCGCGCATCTCTTTAGCAGAAGCAAATAAGGTGACCTCTCACGCATGATGGACCTGCTGCTAAAACTTCTCGGCGTTTGGGCTGACCAGGCCGGCAAAGTCGCCGACCTCGGCCTGTCCTACCAGGGCGGCGTGCCGCTTTGGATCGTGCTGCTGTTGGGCCTCGGCCTCGGCGCCCTGGTCTTCTACACCTACCGCCGCACTGCGGAGTTTGTCTCGCCCAAGCGCCGCATCATGCTCGCCTCGCTGCGGGCCGCGTTCCTGTTCCTGCTGCTGCTCATCCTCATCAAGCCCGTCGTCGTCGTCACCGTCGCCGGTTCCGTCCGTCAAACGCTCATGCTCCTGATCGACTCCAGCGCCTCGATGAATATCCAGGATCTCCGCGTCGACCAATCTGACAAGGTCCGCGCCGCCATCGCCCTCGGCAATGCCGACGTGAAGGCCGGCACCAACCAGCAGATCAAGACCGGTGACTCGCACAACCCCACACGCGCCGACGTCGTCAAAGCCGCCCTCAAGAATGACAAGCTCGATCTGCTCCCCACGCTCGACCGCCAGTTTGATGTCGCCGCCTATGCGTTTGATCGGGATGTCCGCGACCTCGCTGTCCCGCGCCCGCGCGATCCGCCCGTCACCCGCCATATGGGCGAACTCATCGCCAGCGTTGTTGTGGTCATCGGCCTCATGGCTGCCGTTGTCGGTGCTGGCTTGGCCGCATTCTTCCGCCCGCGCCTCGTCGGTTACATCACCGCCGGCGCCGGCGTCGTCGCCTTCATCGGCGCCATCGCAGCCCTCATGTACATCGACCGCCAACGCGAGTTCGTCAACCGCGGCTCCGCGCAAATCGTCAGCAAAGACTGGGTCGAAAAGATCAATGCCACCGGCCCGCAAACCGCCATCGGCGACGGCCTGCGTGATGCCATCCTCCGCAAACGCGGCCAGCCCGTCGCCGGCGTCGTGCTCATCACCGATGGCGCTAACAACGCCGGCAGCCTCCCCCTCGAAGCCGCCAAGATGGCCCAGGCCGAGAACCTTCCGCTCTATGTCTACGGCGTCGGCATCACCTCGCCGCGCGACATCATCGTCAGCAACATCTTCGCCCAGGACGTCGCCTTCGTGCGTGATGAACTTCCCGTCACCGTGCGCGTCCGCTCGCAGGGCCTCAAGGGCCAAACCGCCCGCATCACCCTCAAGCTCGGCGAAGACAAGGTCGACGAAAAGGAAGTCGCCTTCGACGAAGACGGCGAACAGGTCATCAGCCTCAAGGTCACACCTGAGAAGATCGGCGAGTTTGACCTCGTCGCCAACATCGAGCCGCGCGGCGACGAAGTCGTCAAAGACAACAACACCACGCTCAAGCGTGTCCGCGTCATCGACGGTCGCATCAAAGTGCTGCTGATCGACCAGATGCCGCGCTGGGACTTCAAATACGTTCAAACGTTGCTGCTGCGCGACCGCCGCGTTGATGCCAAGTTCCTCCTCTTCGATGCCGACACCGAAGTCACGCAGATCCCCAATTCGCCCTACCTCAAGACCTTCCCAATCAAGAAGGAAGAACTCCTCGCCTACGACCTCATCATCTGGGGCGATGTCGATCCCAAACGCTTCTCGCCGCAGCAACTCGAGTGGGTCAACGAGTTCGTCGCCAAGTTCGGCGGCGGGTTCATCATGATCGCCGGCAAGCGCCACGCCCCGCATTCTTACCGCAAAACGCCCATCGAGAACCTCCTCCCGGTCGAATTCGACCAGCCCGTTAGCAGCCTCGCCAACATCGCCGACAAGCCCGTGCGTTTCGAACTCACGCCCACCGGCAAGTCTGCCACCATGCTCAAACTCTCCGACAAGGAACAGGAAAACCTGCAGAAGTGGGCCCAGCTTCCGCCGATCTACTGGGCCGCCCGTGTCAGCCGTCCCAAACCCGCCGCCGAAGTCCTCCTCGTCGACACCGACGCCGGCCGCGCCTCGCGCATCAGCAAAATGCCCATCATCGCCCAGCAGCAGTACGGCCTAGGCAACGTGCTCTACATCGGCACCGACAACACCTGGCGCTGGCGCCGCAACCGCGGCGTCGACGACCACGCACGCCTCTGGTCGCAGATGATCGAACGCATGGCCCTGCCGCACCTCCTCGGCGGCTCCAAACGCACCCAGCTCAACTTCGATCGCGACAACTACATGGCCGGCGAACGCGTCACCGTCTTCGCCCGCCTCTACAGCGAGAAGAGCTTCGAGCCCGTCACCGATCCCTCCGTCGGCGCCACCTTCGCCCCGCTTGACGGCGCCAGCACCGTCACCCCGCGCCGCATCAGCCTTCGCCCCGCGCCCGACCAGCCCGGCATCTACCGCGGCGAGTTCGTCGCTCCGCCCGCCGGCAACTACCGCTTCAAAGTCGACACCGACCCCGCCACGCCGCTCGATTTCACCGTGTCCGAAGCGACCATCGAACTTTCCGAAACCGCGCTTAACGTCGCCCTGCTCAAAGACATGGCCACCGCCACCGGCGGCGCCTTCCTCCGTGAAGAAGACCTCCACAAACTCGGCGACACCGTTCGCAAAAACAGCCCGCAGAAACTCTCAACCTTTGAAGTCGAGTTCTGGCAGAGCCCGCTCTACTTCCTCCTGCTGATGACCCTCCTGACTGCTGAGTGGATCCTGCGCAAAGTCTCGCAATTGAAGTGATGGTGCAATGACCAGTGAACTGATCAAATCCAAGCTCGCCGGCGTGCGGTCCAAGCACGTCACGGTCACGCTGCTCACGGGCCTTGCCCGCCTGATCGCCTTTGCCATCGTCTTTGTCGCGGCAGTCATGCTCGCTGATTTCTTCTTCGGCCTGCCCTGGCTCGCCCGGGCACTCCTCCTGATCGTGCTCCTCGCCGGCGTCGCCCACATCCTCTTCCGCGAAATCATCTGGCCCATCACCCGCGGCCCGGACGAAGAAGAACTTGCCCTCGCCGTCGAGCGTGAACGCCCCGAGTTCGCCTCGCGCCTCATCGCCGCCGTCCAATTCAGCCGCCCCGACAGCCTCCCCCCTGGCGCCAGCGCCGCACTCGTCGGCGCCATGATCCGCCAGACCGAGGCCATGGCCCAGCCCGTCGATTTCCGCGAAGTCATTAAGACCGACCGCATGGTCAAGTTCGTCCTCATCGCCGCCATCGTCGCCGTCCTCGGCTTCACCGGCTTCCTCCTCGGTGGGGGCGCCGCGTCGGCCCTGCTCCAGCGCGCCTTCCTCATCAACGTCCCCCTGCCTACCAAAACCACCGTCGACGTTCTCACCAAGGACGTCAAAGCCCCCCGCGGCGACCCGCTCACCATATCCGCCCGCGCCGGCGGCTACACGCCTTCCACCGGCACGCTCGCCGTCACCTATGGCTCCGGCCGCACGCAGCGCATCACCATGAAGCCCGACGAGCAAGACCCCGCGCTCTTCGCCGCAACACTCGAAAGCCCGCAGGACTCCTTCACCTACAGCGTCAAACTCTTCGACGGCGAAAGCCCCACCTACCGCGCCACCATTCTTCCGCGCCCGGCGGTCACCGCGCTGCAGGCCGCCCAAATCTACCCCGCCTACGCCGGTGGGGGAGTGGTCCCGCGCATCACCAGCGACCTCTCACTCGTCATCGGCAGCAAGCTGCGCCTCGACATCACCGCCAGCAAGCCCGTTCGTGTGAGGCCCAACGAGCAGGGCCAGATCAACCACGTGCAGATCTTCACTGACGCTAAAGACGCCAAGCCGCTCTGGGCCCCGCTCACCACCAATCCGCAGGATCCGCGCAAGCTCACCGTCGATCTTGATCTCCCCGCCGACGCCCGCGCGTTTTCAATCCATCTCATCGACGACGACAACATCACCTCCAAAGACCCCGCCGTTTACGCCGTCGAGATGCTCCCCGACAACGCCCCGCGCATCCGCATCACCTATCCTGAGCGGCGCGAAGTGCTCGTCACCGCCGCCGCCACGCACGACATCGCCTTCATTGCCGAAGACGACTTCATCGTCGGCCGCGTCACTCTCAAATACAAAATCGATGAAGGCGAAACCATCAGCGTGCCCCTCGCCATCGCTCCCAATGAGCGCGCTGTGCGCGGCGTCTATCAATGGCCCATCGCGCGCCTCTCTGTCCCCGCCGGCAAATCCTCCCTCGAAGGCTCCGCTATCGAATACTGGCTCGAAGCCACCGACACCAACAACATCAGTGGCCCCGGCAAGGCCGAAAGCGAACATTACATCGCCCGCGTCGTCACCCGTGCCGAAAAGCAAGCCGAATTAATGAGCCGGCTCGGAGAGTCGCTCGGTACAATCAAAGATGTCAGCGAGAACCAGGAACGCGCCAGCTCCGAGCTCGGCAACCTGATCATCGAGGGCCCCACAACGCGCCCGAACCGCTAACGCCCCCAGGCGTCTAAACAGGACGAGGTACGCCATGAAGAGAATATCGCGTCTAATCGTGTGGTCGGTAACCGCTGCCTGCGCCATGTCGTGGGTGCTGCCGCCGGTCGCGCTCGCGCAGGTCGCCACCGACCGCGTCCGCGCCACCGAGAATCGCCAGCAAGCCATCAAGAAGCAAACCCAGCGCGCCGTCGAAGAACTCGATCTCATCGTGCGCGAGTTCGAGCGCTCCGGCCTCGGCGACGGGGCGGACGTCCAAATCCTCAAGGCCATCCGCAACGTCCTCGGCAACCTCTCCCAGAAGGACATGGAAAAAGTCATCGAGTTGCTGCAGTCCGCCCGCCAGGCCAACGACCAGGGCGCTGCCAAGCAGAACCTCGTCGATGCCTTCGGCGGCCAGAAGGGCATCATCGTCCAGCTCCGCCAACTCCTCCTCGAGTACCAACGCCAGCAGGAATTGATCGACCTCTCGCTCCGCTTCAACGGCCTCGCCGATCGCCAGAACCTGAACATGAAGCAGGCCAAGTCCCTCTTCCGCAACGCCCGCACCACGTCCATGCGTAACTACAACGAAGTCCAGCGGGCCATGCTCCAGGTCCAGCAGACCGAGCAGGTCGCCATCCGCGACGAAGCCACCAACCTCTTCACCCGCCTCGAAAAACTCGCCAAGGAAGTTGACGCCCAGACCGCTGAGAAGCTCAAGGTTGTCATCACCAAGTCCGCCGACCTCAAGGTGCTCGACGCCCTCAAAGGCGCTGCCGACGACCTGAAAGAAGGCAATCTCTTCTCCGCCGCCGGCAAAGAGAAAACCGCCCGCGACGGCATGCGCGACCTCGCTCGCCTGGTCGCGCCGGCCAAGGAACCGCTGGCCATCCTCCGCGCCGCTGCGGATTCCCTCGCCACCCAGATCCGCGAGCAGAACCTCATCATCGCCGCCGCCAAAGGGATCAATACGCAGGACCGCACCGCCCAGGATCGCGCCTACGAAGTCGAAGACCGCCAGTCCGATGTCGTTGACATCACCGACCTCCTCCGCAAGGACCTCGTCGACCTCGTGCCCGATGCCGAGGCCGATCTGAAAACCGCCCAGGACCGCATGCAGGAAGCCCGCCTCGAACTCAACAACGTCAAGACGCGCGATGCCGCGGAAAAGGCCACGCAGGCCCTGCCCGGCCTCACCAGCGCCCGCCAAAAGCTTCTCGACCAGATCGCCCGCCTTGAGCAGATGCAGGAGATGAACGACCGCATCGCCGCCGTGAAAAATCTGCGTGAGCAAATCTCGCAACTTCGCACGGATCAGGAATCGCTCCGAAAAACCACCGCACCCGAGAAGGACAACAAAAAACTCGCGGCCCTTTCTGCCACGCAGGGCGAATACAAGAAACGCGCGGGCGATCTGCAGCCGCTTGCCGCTGCTGAATCTCCCGCTGCCGCCAAGCACCTCGGCGATGCCGCCACGGAAATGGACGGCGCCATGATTGCCCTCGGCACCCGCATGAACGCCCCGGACGCGGTCCGCTCTCAGGACCTCGCGATCGATCACCTCAAGAAAGCCGAAGCCGCCCTCGATCAGCAGATCGCCGCCCTCGAAGAAATGAAGAAGGATCTTCAAAAGCTTGAAGAAGCCCGGCAAGAAGTTGCCAAGATGATCCAGGAGCAGCTCAAGCTAGAGTTGAATACCGCCAAAGCCGCCGCGCTCGCCGACAAGGGCCAGAAACCCGACGAGAAAGCGCCCACGCCGGCGGAGATGGCCAAGGAGCAGGCCGAACTCGCTAAGAAGGCCGAAGAGGTTGCCAACAAGGTATCAGAAGAAGTCAAAGACGCCGCCGCCGACCTGAAGGAAGCCGCCAAGGACATGAAGGAAGCCAAGGCCGCGCTCGAGAAGCCCGACGCCAAGGCCGCCAACCCCGAAGCGAAAGAAGCGCTCGCCGATCTGAACAAGGCCAAGGATGCCCTCGATCAAAAGATCGCCGAGATGCAGAAAGAACTTGGTCAGCAAGCCGACAACGCCGCGAAGCTCGATGAAGTGGCCAAGGCCATTGAGAAGGCGCAGGACCAGGTCGCCCAAGCCATGGGCGAAGCGCCGAAGAACGCCGTGGGGCAGTTGGCCGATGCGCAGAAGCAAGTCGCTGAGCAACTCGGTGAGCTCGCCAAGGCCGGCGAACCCGTGCAGAACGCCCAACAGGCCGCCGCGCAGGCCGCAGAGAAGTTGGCGCAGAATGATCTGCAGGGCGCCAAGCAGGCGATGCAACAGGCCCAGCAGGGCATGCAACAAGCCATGCAAGGCCAACAAGGTCAGCAGGCCCAACAAGGGCAGCAAGGCCAACAAGGTCAGCAAGGACAACAAGGTCAACAGGGCCAGCAGGGACAGCAGGCACAACAAGGTGAGCAAGGTCAGCAGGCTCAACAAGGCCAGCAAGGTCAGCAAGGTCAGCAAGGACAACAAGGCCAGCAAGGTCAGCAAGGTCAGCAAGGACAACAAGGTCAGCAAGGACAACAGGGCCAGCAAGGACAGCAGGCACAACAAGGTGAGCAAGGTCAGCAGGCTCAACAAGGTCAGCAAGGCCAACAAGGGCAACAGGGACAACAAGGTCAGCAGGGACAAGGACAAGGACAGGGCCAGGGCCAAGGGCAAGGGCAAGGACAAGGACAGGGCCAAGGGCAAGGCCAGGGTCAGGGCCAGGGACAAGGTCAGGGACAAGGCCAACAAGGCGTTGCTCAAGCCGCACAACAGCAGCAGCAAATTCAGCAGGCACTCGATCAGTTAATCAATCCGCAGGGCCAACAGCCCGCCGGTGAACAACTCGCCGGCGCCGCCAGCGATGTCGGCGCTGCCGCCGCCAACGATCAAGGCGCACTCCCCGGTGCCGCCTCCGATGCCATGGCCCAGGCCGCGCAGGCACTCTCCAACGCCTCCGCCGCTGCCGCCGCCGGCAGCCCCTCCGCTGCCGCCTCCGCCGCTGCCCAAGCCCAGGCCGCGCTCGCTCAGGCCCAAGCCGCCGTCGCCATGGCCCAAGCCGGTATGCAGGGCCAAGGTCAGGGACAGGGCCAGGGACAAGGACAAGGTCAGGGGCAAGGCCAAGGTCAGGGTCAGGGACAAGGCCAGGGACAGGGACAAGGCATGGGCATGGGCCAAAGCATGGCCCCCGGCATGGGTAACGAAAATGCCATGACCAAGGGCCTCGGCAATCGTCAGGACAACAAGGCCAGCGCCAGCTCCGCCACCGGCGGCAAAGCCAACATGGCCGGCTCCTCCAGCTTCATCGCCCTCCCTCCGCGCGACCGCGACGCCATCCAGCAATCCAAAGCCGAGAAATATCCCGAACAGTACGGCTCCATGATCGAACAATATCTCAAGAACCTTTCTGACCAGAACAACGCCAACGGTGGCCGCTAAGGTGAACGCATGAAACTCACGCGAACAATCTGCCTCGCCTTGCTGCTCGCGGCGCCCGCCGCCACGCCGCTCTACGCGCAGACCACGCAACCCAAGGGCTCACTCATCAGCAAAGAGAAAGACAGCGTCGTCGTCGATGCCGAAACCGAAAAAGTCATCAAGGCCTCCCTCAAGTACATGGCCTCGCAGCAAAAACCCAACGGCTCATGGACCGCACGTGATGGCGATCACCCTGTCGCCATGACCGGCTACACCATCATGGCCTTCCTTGCCGCCGGCCATCTCCCCGGCGAAGGCGAATACGGCAAGAACGTCACCAATGGCGTCAACTACCTCCTCAGCTGCGCCCGCCCCGACGGCTACATCACCAGCGAAAACGTCCACTCCGGCCGCAAAAATTCAAACATGTACAGCCACGGCATCGCCACCATCGCCCTCGCCGAAGTCTACGGCCAAACCCACGACCCCAAGATCAAAGAAAAGCTCCAGGCCTCCATCAAGCTCATCGTCGCCTCGCAAAACGGCGAAGGCGGCTGGCGCTACTCCCCCCAACCCAAAGACGCCGACATCTCCGTCACCGTGCTGCAAGTCGTCTCACTCCGCGCCGCAAAAAACGCCGGCCTCGATGTGCCCCAAGAAACCATCGATCGCGCCGTCAAGTACGTCAAATCATGCTACGACGAACGCAGCGGCGGTTTCACCTACCAGCCCCGCAACAAGGGCCCCGGCTTCGCCCGCACCGCCGCCGCCATTTACTCCCTCCAGGTCTGCGGCCTCTACGAAGACCCCATGGTCGATAAAGGCTCCGCCTACCTCCTCAAAGAATCACGCGACCGCGAGTGGTTCACCTACGGCCACTTCTACGCCGCCCCCGCCCAGTACATGCGCGGTGGCAAAATCTGGTCCGACTGGTACACCAAGGTCCGCGACGACCTCATGAAACGCGCCAAACGCGAAGGCGACCTCGCCTACTGGGACCCCGTCGAAGGCGACGGCAAAGGCGTCGGCGCCGTCTTCGCCACCGCCGTCTACACCAACATCCTTTCCATGCCCTATCACTACGTCCCGCTGTATCAACGCTAAGCCACAACGTACAATCGCCGCATGGCCTTTACCGCACAAGATGAACGTTTCATGCGCCGCGCCCTCGCGCTCGCCCGCCGTGGCCAGGGCCGCGTCGAACCCAACCCCATGGTCGGCGCTGTCGTCGTCAGAAATGGCCGCATCGTCGGCGAGGGCTACCACCGCCGCTACGGCGAAGCACACGCTGAACCCAACGCACTCGCCGCTGCCGGCGCCAAGACCCGCGGCGCTACTGTTTACGTCACGCTCGAGCCCTGCTGCCACTTCGGCAAGCAACCGCCCTGCACCAATGCCCTCATCGCCGCCGGCGTGAGGCGCGTCGTCGCCGCCATGGTCGATCCCTTCGCCGCCGTCGCCGGCAAGGGCCTCAAAAAACTCCGCGCCGCCGGCATCGCCACCGACGTCGGCCTCCTCCGTGACGAAGCCGCCGACCTCCTCGCCCCCTTCATCAACCGCATCACGCTTCGCCGGCCTTACGTCATCGCCAAGTGGGCGCAGTCACTTGATGGCAGCATCGCCACCGCGAGTGGCGAATCCAAATGGATCAGCAGTGAAGAAAGCCGCCTCGATGTGCAAAAACTCCGCGGCCGCGTTGATGCCATCCTCGTCGGCATCGGCACCGCCCTCGCCGACAACCCTTACCTCATGGCCCGCCCCGAGAACTCCCGCGACATCAAACGCATCGCCACCCGCATCGTGCTTGATTCCCAGTGCCGCCTGCCGCTCGATTCCCAACTCGTCCGCACCGTTGCCTTTGCTCCCGTCATGGTCGCCTGCGCTGCCAATCTCACCGGCGCAGCCGCCAAGCGTCGCAACACCCTCGCCTCCCGCGGCATCATGATCGTTGAACTCCCCCGCACCAAGTCCAGCCTCAACCTCAAACTGCTGCTGCAAAAACTCGCCGCCCAGGAATACGCCAACATTATGGTCGAAGGCGGCGCGCACGTGCACGCCTCATTCCTCAACGCCGGCCTCGTTGACGAAGCACAAATCTACATCGCCCCCAAGATCCTCGGCGGGCGCAGCGCCATCGCCGGCCTCGCCGTTAATAAACTCGCTCAAGCTCCGCACTGCCGCATCGTCGCCACCGAGCGCTTCGGCCCCGACCTCAAGCTCACGCTGCGGCTGACCTAAGCACCAGCGTCTGCCCCTTGTTCGTCGCCAGTTCCAGCGTGCTGCCCGTCATCGCCTTCCCGTTGCACGTCCACTGTTCACCCAGGCCGTGCACTAGTTTCAACGTGCCGCCCGCTTCGCTCACGATGCGAATCTCCCGCACCTTGTTGCCCTTCACCGTCGCGCCAATCCTGAATGCCCCCTCCGTCCACACCCCATCAAACGAAAACTCACGCCAGCGCCGCGGCACCACCGGCAACACATGAATCTCGTCGCCCAGCACGCCCCGGCACTGCACCAGCGCATCCACAATCGCCGTGATTGCGCCCATGCCTGCGTCCATCTGCATGATCTCATCATCCGTGTTGGCCGCCACGCCGCCGATCACCGACACCCCCGGAAACAGCGCATCATGCAGCGTGCCGTAGCCCTCATTCGTAAACGTCTCATCCCAGATGTGCAGCCATTGAATGCCCCCCTCAATCAAATTGCAGCGCATCATGATCATCGCCGCAAACGGTATCGCCCACCCCGACCACGCCCCGCCGCCCTCGCGCACCCAGTGATACAGACTATTCTTCACCACCGCCTTGTCGCGCTCGCCCGCTGGATCGATCGTCCGAAACGGATAAATCCCCGCCAGATGCGACGGGTGCCGGTGCGACGTATCCAAATCCCGTCCTTGCCACAACGCAATCCGCGGCCCCGGCCGCCGCTCCTCATGCCAATACGGCGCCGGCTCCAAAAACATCTTCTGCAACGCCGGCAATTCTTCCGGCGTCGCCCGCAACAGCTTCATTAAATCCACCCCCTGCACCGTCTGCACCGTTGAATACGGCGGCAATTCCTTCTGCACCCGTTCCCAACGCGGATCGACCTTCTCGCCCAACGCCTCCGCCGCCGCCGGCAGCGTCGCCGCCAAAAAGTGCACCGCCGCCAGCTGAAACGACGCATCGCGTCCCCACGCCGTCATGCCGCTGCCGCCATACTCCGGCGACACGCTCACCGGCAGGCTCAGCCGCTTTTCCCCATTCGCCTCCACCTGTTCCAGCATCGCCCAATACCCATTGAACGCCCCGTTCAGCATCGGCCACGCAATGTCGCGCAGCACCTTCTTGTCCATCGAATACCGATAGTGCAGCCACGCCATCTGTGCCATCCACGCCGTGCACGCGTGGTCAATCGTCCCCGTCCAAAACTGCCCAACCGCCATGCAGCGATCATCCACCGCGTGCGGCAGCATCAACGCATCCGCCTCAAAAAATCCCTTCGCATTCTGCCTCAGCGTCGGCATCCAACTCCTGATCATCGCCCACAGCGGACCAAAATGATCAAACCGCCCCGTCATCAACGCCGGCCAATAAATCATCTGAATGTTGATGTTGAAGTGGTAATCACACGACCAGGGCGGCAACTGATATTCCTCCAACCACGGCCCCTGCAAACTCGCCGCCACCCCGTGCGGCGTCGTCAGCCCCGCCTGCTTATACACCCCATAGTCATACGCCCGCTGCAACGCCGCATCCGGCAACCGCAACGTCGGCACATCGCTCCAGTAATCCTTCCACCACCCCGCAGTTTTCTTCGCAATCCCCGCAAGCGCCTTCGTCCCCGCCAACCTCTTCGCCTTCGCCAGCGGCTTCTTTCCCAACGCCGTCGCCAGCGTGATCACCGCACCATGATCCGCCCACGCACACGCCAACCCATCATCCGCCGGCAGCTCCTGCCACGCCGACCCGCCCTTCGCTCCCTGCTCAATCGCCGGCGGCTTCACGCCCACCTTGCTCAGCCGCTCACCCACATACTCCCACGTGCTCACAAACTTAACCGCCACTTTCCCCCGCAAATTCGCCGGTACCTCCACCCACGCCAGCTCATCAAACATCGACTGCCGCACCACCACCTTGGCCTTCTGCCCCTTCGCATTCGCCAGCGTCACCGTCAGCGCCGCCGTCTCCATGTCCAGCACCGCCGTCACCGGCTTCATCCCATTCGCAAAGCTCAGCTCCAGCCGCCCACACCCCACCTGCTGCGGCCGATCCGGCTGCCCCGCGGTCTTGCCCGGCGGTGCGAAAATTTCCTTGATCGCCGCCTCATCCCCCGCCTCCAGCAACTTCCGCAACTGCTTAAACGTCGTCTTACTCGCAAAGACATTCCCACCCCGATGATCCCAAAAACCCGCCCGCCCAACCGTGATGTTCAGCGTCTCCACACCCCACACCATCAACCCCTGCGTCCCATTGCCCAGCAGGGCCCCCGTATGCGTCCGCGTCAACGGAAAATGCCAGGTCAGCGTGCGTGCCATGATCACCTCGAAAAGAACAGTCGCGGCAAGATACGGCACCCCCGCTCCCCCGGCAACATCCCTCCCCCGCGCATGAAAAAGCCCCGGCCAATCACGACCGGGGCTTCGTCTCGATCAATCATTCGCATCATCACGCCTTGCGCGACTTCTCGCTCGCCGTCGTTCGCACCGGTGCACGCCAAGTCTCCTCCACCAGCTGCGGCCGATCGCTCGCCCGCATCCGCGCCGGTGTCCGCTGCAACTGCTCGCGCTCGCGCGTCTTCTGAATATCCCGCGCCTCTTCCGCGCCACGCTTGCCGGCAAGAAACGCATGATCGGAGTTGTAATACTCCCACTCGCTATACCGCCCGACCAGCACAATGTCATGCTGCTTCAGAAACGCCCGAATCGTCTCAATGTTCTTCGGCCGGGCATGATCGTAAATCACATACGCATACGGCATGTCGACCACGTTCGCCGCCCAGATCGCATCATCTTCCTTGATGAATCCAACCCGAATCGCATCCTTGATGCACAGCTTGATCAGCTCCCCGCCATCACATGGCAGCGGCTTGTGCGGCGAATACGTGATCTCGCACGTAAATCCGAAACCGCCCGGCTTGTTGCAGTGCGGCGACGCATTCCCCTGCACAAAGATCCGATGAAACACCGTGTCCTCCGGGTAATAAATCCAATGCTTGTCCGTCACGTTCTCCCGGCCAACGCCAATGTTCACGCACTTCACGCTCGTGTGCCGCAAACCATCCGCCGCTTTCCGCACGTTCTCCGGCACTTCCGCGCCCATCATGCGGATCAACACCGGCAGCGGCATCGTGCTGATGAGCTGCTCATACTTCACCGTCGCGCCGTTGCTCAGGTTGATCTCCCGCGTGCTCGGCGAGATGCCTACCACACGCGTGCTCAGCAGCAGCCGGTCCTGCACATACGGCAGGAAACCGTTCATCAACGCCTGGAAGCCGCCCTTCAGCGGATAGCCAAACCGCGCGTTCGGCCCCATCGGCGCCGGCGCCGGCGACAACGCTCCCAGGATCATCTCTTCAAGATTCGGCAGCGGCACTCGCCCGCCCAGCCAACTGGTCTCCATCTCCTTCAAGTCGATGGCCCAGATCTTCTTGTTGTACGGAATCGCAAAGTGCTTCCCGATTCCCCAACCCCACACCTTGTAGATAAACTCCTCGAAATTCTTCGGGTCCTCGCTGCTCTGCCGCAGCCGTGCCGCACGGTCGCGGTGTGTCAGTTCCACCTCGGCTTCCATGATGCCGTCACCGCAGCAGTCCTTCACGTCGCCTTCGGTGATCCTGCACGCCTTCGCCACGCCGTTCCCATTCGCGTGGCCGTTGCCGTTGCTGTGACCATTGCAATGGCCATTGCCGTTGGTGTGGCCATGGCCATTGCCGTTCATCTGCGCCGTACCCGATAGCGAGCCATTCCCACCGTGAAGCTTCTTGGCCACGTCGTCCGCCTTCGTGCTCAGCGGACCAAACCGCGCCTCGATCGCACCCACAATGCACTCCTTGATCGTCTCCGGCGGCAACCCATACAGCGCACCCTGAAACGGATACCGCGTGTACACGTTCTTCGAATACACCCACGCCTCGCGGTTCTGCCAGTGCACGTTGTCGCCCAGCAGCATCTTGTACATCTCGTGCACGTACGGATCGTTCGAGAACATAATGTGGCCCGCGTAATCAAACGTGAACCCCTTGTCCTCAATCGAACGGCACCATCCGCCCACCGTGTCATTCTGCTCGATCAGCAACGCATCCTTCCCCAGGTGATAAGCCGCCGACAAACCCGTCGGCCCCGCGCCAATCACCGCCACCTGCGTCTTGATCTCCTTCGCCTCGCCCGTCACCTCAATCTGCGCCCGCGAAGCACGCTTTGCCACCGCTTCATCAATCAGCCGGCTCATCGCATGTGCCGTCGCATCCCATGATGTCTTCGACAACACCTCGCGGAACTTCGCCACCGTCGCCGCCCGCTGAATCCCGCTGACCGACAACGCCTCTTCGCAATGCGCGATGAATTCCTCGTGCGTGTAGCCGATCTTCACAATGTCGCCGTAAGGCTCCACCACGTCCGTGATCGGCGTCGATACGACCATCCGTTCCGCCGCCATATACTCCAGCGTCTTCGTCGGCGAGATATACTTCGTCGACTCATTCAACGCAAACGGCAGCAGGCACACATCCCAGCCCCGCAGAAACTGCGGCAACTCCGCGTACGTCCGCTGACCCATGTAATGAATGTTCTCATTCTTCGGCAGGTCCGCCGGATCAATCTTGAACACCGGGCCCACCATCACGATCTGCCATTCCGGGTGCGCATCGGCCATCTTCTTCAGTAGCTCAACATCAAAGCGCTCATCGATCACGCCGTAGAATCCCAGCCGCGGCCGCGCTATGTCCTTCTGCGCTTCATGCTCCGCCGTCGCTGACGATTCCTTCGCCGTCGCAAAGTGCGCCGCATCCACCGAACTCGAGAAGCAATGCACGTTCGCGTGCCGGTTCCGCTTCGCCTTGTACAGCGACGGCCCGCCCGTAAACACCGCATCGGCAATCTGCAGCAGTTCGCGCTCCGCATCCAGCAACTCCGGTGGGGCCCCCTTAAAGGCCGAGAGTTCATCCATGCAGTCGTAAATAATCGCGCTCGGCGAAATCGACTTCACAAGATTCACCGCCAGCGCCGTGTACACCCACGCGACGTATTCCGTCAGGCCCTCTTCCGCGATGAACTGCGCCAGCAGCGGCTTGATCGCCTCCGTCTGTTCTTTCTTGAAGCTCGGCGCATGCGCCAAATTCGTGTGCGGGCGAATCACGTGCACGTTGCCATGGTGCGAGTAGCGCTCCATGTAAGGAGTTTTGTCCGTATGAAAAGGTTCCTCGATGAAATAGACCTTGCGGTTCTTCGCAAGCCGGCTGATCAGATGTTGCGGACGTTGATACACAAAGTCCCAACGCAGATGACAAAATACGAGTAGAGGTGGCAGCATGAATCGACCCTCATGGCTAGAGACACAAAAAGAGGCCGTCTGAGCAATGCCCGAGGCGTGCAGACGACCGCGCGCAGCATCCTGCTGCGTGCCAAACCAAATTCGCGAGGGCTGAAGAACGGTACTGACGAGCCGCAATTCTTGAACCCGTCAGTCGTCATAGCAATGAATGTGCCACCGCTGCTCTTACACGCAGCCAATTTCCGCTAACAGCGCCTGCGCCGCACGCAATGATTCCGCGTACTCTTCATTGATCACGCGTTCCAGCCGCCCGCCCGCACTCTCACGAAAATCAAACAACCCCGAGTTGTGCCAATGACTCAGATTCTCCCAGTCCGGCCGGTCGATCACCGGGTACAAACACACCCCCTCCAGCGGCACGCCCATCATCCGCGCGATATACACCTCTTGCGCAATCTCTCGTAGCCACTTCGCTCGCCCGCTGCCAAAATGGCTCGTCTCCGCAATGAACAGCGGCTTGCGATAACGCATCCACACTTCGTCCAGCAACCGGTGAAATGGTACCCACCGGTCATCCCGCGGTTCGTCCTCCCAAGGCATCCGCAGGTCCGGCGTTTCCCACTGGTTCGAGTGATAGTAATTAACCCCGACAATATCCAGGTACTTCTCCTGCCCGCCCAACTCCGGATCACGCCGGCCTGCCAGCATATCCCACGATTCCCACATCCCGTTCCGCTGGTCAATCGCCTGCTGTATCTTGTCCGGACGATTCCGCGGCGCCACCACGTTGATCACCGGATCCACGTGCGCAAACCGCGCCCGCGGTTCCACTTCCCATACCGCATCCATCGCCGCTATCGCCGCCCGCACCAGTTGCCGTTTCAACGCCGTATCCTTCCCCGGCATCTTCGGACTCAGCACGCACGCTGTGCCCAACCCCCACGCCAAAAAACTGATCTCATTGATCGGCACATAGATCGGCACGCGGTCCGACTCGCTCTTCACCACCCGCGCCGTCGCCGCACACATCGCCGCGAAACGCTCGACAAACGCGCTCGACAAAATCTCCAGATCGTCCGGCCATCCATAATGCATCAAATTAAAAATTGGTTGAATGCCCGTCGCGTTCGCCGCGCGCAACATCGGCGCAAACGACGAAAAGTCGTAGTGATGCGGCGTTTTTTCTATCAGCGGCCACCGAATCCCATCCCGCACCGTCCGTATTCCTACCGAGCGCATCAACGCATAATCGCCCTCGCACTGCACATCGTGCTGCGTCACCGCCAGCATATCGATGCGCTCATTCGACATGTTCCGCTGGCATGCACTCTCGAATCCACCCAGCCAGAATGAATCGAACAACGTCGGCTTCGGCGCTGTCGCCTCAGCCCGCTTCACGTGATGAACGTGCGGTCTTGAAATCATGCTCTCTTGCACTCCCCACAAAAATACACAGGCGAATGACCAGCCTTCCCGCCGGCCATTCGCCCGCTCTCGTCGCTAACCTATTCCGCGCCTTGATGATTCTCTTCCTGCACCGTGTCCGCGTACTGCGCCCGGTTGTAACGCATGATCCGCTCACGCCACTGCGTCTCCAGGTGCCGCTCCTGCAAGTTCCGCGGCCCGCGCGTCGCCAACGCAATGTCCTTCAATGCAAACTTCGGCCGCCGATCTCCGAACAGCAAACCATTCGCTTCCTGGTACGTATCCGCGAACTGCGTGTAGCAAAATCCCGCCAGCATCGGCAGCTGCCGCACGACATGCATCAAGTCGCAATACTGCACTGCAAATTCTTCCGCCGTGCGCGATCGCGAATACCCCCACGTGTTGTCCGTGTCCTCCGCATACGCGATGCCCCCAAACTCCGTCAGCATGATCGGCAACCCCGCATGGGCATGCTCGCTCAAAATCAGCAACCGCCCGCCTGGCCGCTCCCGCTTGAACAAATGCTGCGGCAAATCCTCCTTCCCGTAGCGCCGCGCAATCCGGTCCGGCTTGTCGTCATAGTCATGAATCGTGATCACATCCGTCGCCACGCTCTCCCAACCATCGTTGCCAATCACAATGCGCGTCGGGTCCAGCGTCTTCGTCAGGTGATACAACGCCTGCACATAGTGCCTTTGCGCCGGCGACTCCGGCAGGTCGGGCACACCCCAACTCTCGTTGAACGGCACCCACGCCACAATGCACGGATGCGAAATGTCCCGCCGAATCGCGTCCGTCCACTCCTTCGTCAATCGCTCAATACTCGTCCGTGTGAAACGATACGCCGACGGCATCTCCTCCCACACCAGCAGTCCCAGCGTGTCCGCCCAATACAAATACCGCGGATCCTCAATCTTCTGATGCTTCCGCACCCCGTTAAAGCCCATCGCCTTCGCCAACTCCACATCCCGCCGCAGCGCGTTGTCATCCGGCGCTGTCAGCCCCGTCTCGTTGAAGTACCCCTGATCCAGCACCATGCGCAGCATCAACGGCCGCCCGTTCAACACAAACCGATCCCCCTGCACCGTCACCGAGCGCAGCGCCGTGTAACTGCGCACATGATCCAGCACCGTCCCGTTCGGATCGACCAGCTCAATGCTCGCGCGAATCAAAATCGGCGAGTCCGGCGACCACAGCAACTCATTACGTGAATCATCAATGCCCGGGTCCGACAGCGCGATCTTCCGTGACACTTCCTCGTTGATCACCGCGTACGTGTCTTCCGCGATCACCCGGTCATTCGCCTCCAACCGCACCCGCAATTTCAGATCCGACCGGCGAAATCCCTCCAGCCGCGTCTCAAACGAAATCTCCCACCGCTCCACGTTCGGCGTCCATCGCACGTACCGCATGTGCGTCGCGCTCACCCGCTCTGCCCACACCGTCTGCCAGATGCCCGTCGTCCGCGGATACCAGATCGAGTGCGGCTCCAGCTGCCAGTCCTGCTTGCCCCGCGGCTTCGTGAGGTCCTGTGGATCATCCTCCGCCCGAATCACGATCATCTGCGGCCCGCCGTTCTTCAGCTGATCCGTTATGTCCACCCGAAACGGCGTGTACCCGCCCTCATGCTTCGTCGCAAAAATCCCGTTCACCCACACCGTGGCCGCATAGTCCACCGCCCCGAAATGCAGAATCATTCGCTGCCCGCACTTGAGCTCCGGCAGCGTGATCGTCCGTCGGTACCACACCGCACGGTAGAACGTCCCATCATGAATCCCGCTCGCCTCCGTCTCCGGCGCAAACGGCACGGTGATCTTCTGATCGAACAGCACGTGCTCCGGTGATTGCCACAAGCCCTGCCGGTCAATGGCAAACTCCCATTCACCGTTCAGGTTGAACCACTCCTCCCGCTCCATGAGCGGCCGGGGGTAACCATGTTTATCCAGTGTCGTGGGCATATTCATCCCTTAAATCGGACCCACCGCTGGCCGTGCATTTCGTCCATGAAATACGCCTCGCGCCGTGGTGAACCCCAAGCAAACGCGATCGCGCGCGCAACCGTTCCGACCGCGCCGCGAATTTCTCGACGCGTCAACAGCACAGCAATGTGCGGGCAAACCACGTGCCCCGCAGTGCCTTTCAACAACTTAACTCAACCAATTGCCGCAAACCGCTGCTCAACCGCCGCCCAATTGATCACGCTGAAAAATGCCTTCACATACTCAGCCCGGCGGTTCTGGTACTTCAAATAGTACGCATGCTCCCACACATCCAGCCCCAGCACCGGCGTGTTGCCCGTCATCAACGGCGAGTCCTGGTTCGCCGTCCCCTCGATCGCCAGCGTCTTCTCTTTCGTCACGCTCAGCCACGCCCAGCCCGACCCAAACACCCCCAGCGCCTGCTTCGTAAACGCCTCGCTGAACTTTGCATAGTCCCCAAACGTCCCCTTGATCGCCTCCCCCAACTTCCCGCCCGGCTGCCCATTCTCGTTCCGCTTCAAAATCGACCAGAACAGATCATGATTCGCATGCCCGCCCCCGTTGTTCCGCACCGCCGTCCGAATCACCTCCGGCACCGCGTTCATATCACTAATCAGCGCCTCAATCGACTTCCCCGCCGTATTCACCTTCTCCGACGCCAACGCCTTGTTCAGATTCGTCACATACGCCGCATGATGCTTCGAATGGTGAATCTCCATCGTCTTCGCATCAATAAACGGCTCCAGCGCATCGTACGCATACGGCAACGGCGCCAGCGCATAGGCCCCGGCCGGCGTCGCCATGGGCGTCGTCTGGCCCATGCCGTTCCTCGTCAACACCACCGTCGCCGCCGTCACACCCGTCGCCACCAAAAATTCACGTCGATTCATGGCACCCTCAGAAAAAAAACGTCCCACTCACAATTCCCTGCTGCGAATCTCAGACCATTCACTTATATGTCGGGTAATCGATGTACCCCTCCGGACCATTCGTGTACCACTTCGACATATCCGCCGATTCCGCCAGCGGTACATTCGCCGCAAAACGCTCCACCAGGTCCGGGTTCATGATGTACGGCCGTCCGTACGCCACCAAATCCGCATCGCCCGCCGCAATCGCCGCATCACCCGCCTCGCGCGTGTAACCGCAATTCCCCATCAACGGCCGCTTAAACACCCCGCGAAAATCCCTCAACGTCAACGCTTCCCCCAACTTGTGAAAACCAAACCCCAGCCCATCCATCACGTGCAGATACGCCAGCGGATAACTGTTCAGCTCCTTCGCTGCATACAAAAACTGCTCACGAAAATCCGGCGACCCCATGTCATTATAAACCCCGTTTGGCGACAGCCGCGCACCCACCCGGTCCGCTCCCCACACCGCCACAATCGCCTCGATCACCTCGCGAAACAGTCGAAACCGCTTCTCCACCGTCCCGCCATACGCATCCGTCCGCTGATTTGTCTTCGACTGCAAAAACTGGTCAATCAAATACCCATTCGCTGAGTGCAACTCCACCCCGTCAAACCCCGCCGCCATCGCGTTCTTCGCCGCCTCGCCATACTGCTTCACAATCCCCGGTATCTCACTGGCGTCCAGCGCCCGCGGCGTCTCGTACGGCACCTTCCCCTTCGCCGTCCACACATGATCATTGCTGATCGCTATCGCCGACGCCGACACCGGCAACTTCCCCTCAGGCAGCATCGATGAATGCGACGACCGTCCGCAATGCCACAACTGACAGAAAATCTTCCCGCCCTTCGCGTGCACCGCCTCCGTCACGACACGCCACCCCGCCACCTGTGCTTCACTCCAGATCCCTGGCGTGTTCAGCACGCCCACCGCGTCCGCCGCAATCGCCGTCGCCTCCGTAACAATCAACCCCGCCGCCGCTCGCTGCGCATAATGCTCCGCAATAATCGGCTTCGGCACCCGCGCACCATCCGCCCGGCACCGCGTCATCGGCGCCATCACAATCCGGTTCGCCAAACTCATCTTCCCAATCACAAACGGCTGAAACAGCGGCGTGCTCATCTTCTTTTCTCAGCTCCGTAACAAAAATTCCACGCGTCACTATTGGCGCGCCGTACTGCTGAGTCAAGATTAATCCCTCATACCACCGCCAGCGCGTCACTGTTCGACGGCATCATCTCCCGCCAATCCTCAATCAACCGCTTGTAGTTCTGCCCCACGCGCCGAATGTTCCGCTCCAAATCAAACAACCCCACCGGGTTCACCCGCCGCGCATCGTGCCGCAACGCACTGTCCCAATCCATCTGATCCGTCAGCGAATACCACGTAAACCCCACGATCGGCACCCCGTCCTGCCGCAGCCGCAGCATGCACGCCCACTCCTTCCACAGCCACTGCGTCGCCCCGTCCTGCTCCCACAAGTTCGTCTCCGTGTGCATCAGCGGCAACCCATACCGCTCCCAGTACTGCTTGGCGATCACGTAATACCCAAAAAATTCCCCCGACGGGATCAACGTCCCGTCGGGCTTCAGCAAATGCTCATTCGTCACGTAATAGTCCGTCCCCATCACGCACCGCGCCTTCATCCGCTGCGACATGAAAAAATCATACTCCGCCTCCCGCATCCCGTTCTTCCGCATGTATTGATAAATCTCCGCCGACACATGCCGCGCATACGTCAGATCCAGCGGAACAAACCGCCGCTCATTCAAAAAGTTCGCCCGCCGCACCACCCGCGGCGTGCTCGCATGCACATACTCCGACGACTCGCTCTGCACAAACACCGCGTCCGGCACATGCACCAAAATCGCCTGCATCGCCAGCAAATTCGCCCGGCACATATTCAAGATCGCCCGCACAAAAGTCCGATCGCTCTTCCCCCGCTCGTTCCACCACCCATACAACCCGCTGAACAACGCACACACAAAGATCTCGTTGATCGGCGTCCAGTACTTCACCTCCGGGTGCCGCTTCGCAAACGCCCCCGCATAGTCCGCAAAATATTCCGGAAACTCTTCATTCTGAAAATCCCCCAACCACGTCGGCACACCAAAATGACACAGATCCAGAATCGGCGTGATCCCCCGCCGCCTCATCTCCGCCAGCACCTCATCCGCCCACGCAAATTCACACCGCTTCTTCCGCGGATACGTGCGATACAGTGCCGGCCCCCAACGCAAAAAATGTATCCCCAACTCCGCCGTGCACTGCAAATCTAACCGCCACTTCTCGTAGTGGCCGCACTTGTCCATCTCATCAATGCGCACACCGCCCGCGATTGTCGGGTACGAGTTCTCAATCCCCGTGGCAAACATGAACCCAGGCATGAGCGCTTCCGAATTCTGAATAGTGAAGAGTGAAGGATGAATGACCAGCGGCGAACGAATCACATCTCCGCGATCCACCCGCCTTCAGTTTTCACAATTCACTCTTCCTCATTCCTTATTCCGTCGCATCCGGCGCCGGCCACCACCGCGGCTTAAACTCATCCGCTGTGAACCGCGCCTCCGCCGAACTCTCCCGCCCCGAAGTATCCGCCTCAATAAACCGATGACTCGCCGATCGCACCGCCGACGCCCGGTTCGGCGATACAAACTCCGCAACAATGTCGCGGCCACCATGTTCGCGGCCACGTTGACGTGCTGACTTCATAGCCCTTGCCTCACTTTTCACTCAAAAACCAATGTCACTCGTCCCAAACGTCTTACCGCCAAGTAGAGGCAACCCCAGTGCCACAACACCCACATCCGCCCATCCGCAATCAGTGCAATTCAGCAACTAAAAAACTAAACAACTAATCAACTACGCCAGCCCCTCTGCCCAAAAATCCAGCACGCAAAAATAAAAATGGGGCGGCTCTATGATGGCAGGAGAGACCGCCCCGTGGCGTGGTGGCAAATTAGGCATTTCACATCGGTCTATTGCTGTTAAGGCAATTCGCAGACCAATGCGCTCGACGTTTCAAACCTTAACGAACGCCTCTTGCGCCGCACAAGGTTTCTTGACGCACGTGGTCCTACCACGAGTCGAGTGCGCCAACCAGAGATCACTTTTTCCGCGGGCCGCCAGACGTGTAATATTCGGCGAACCCTGAGCCAGAAGACATGGTGAAAGTAACTTAGCTTCGTCCGTTGCAAAACGCAAGAGGAATTTTTAGCAATTTTTGCCCTGATTCCTTCTCACGTCGCACAGGCTACCTTCTCGCTACCTTCTGATCCCCGTGATCACCTGTCTAACGTCCCTCCCCCAAGTCTATTGCCCAAAAGTCTGATAGAATATTCATTTCTTGCCCCGGTCCGTAAAGGTCTTTGTCATGTCGCAAACCATAATGCAACGCAACTATCTCACCCGTCTCGCCCACCTCGCTGCCAGCGCCATGCCTCAGCTTACCTCACCACGCGTCAACCCCGACCTCACCCCGCAATTGCCCACTCTCCTGGCAGATGCCCGCGCCGCCCTGCCCGCTTCCATCGCACCCCAAACCCTCCTCTGTCTTGAGGCCGGCCTCCACATCCTCGCCGACGACCTCGACCGCGCCCACACCCTCTGCCAGGACGTCCCAGGCCCCCTTGGCAGCGCCTGGCATGCCATCGTCCACCGCCGCGAGCCCGACTTCTGGAACGCCAACTACTGGTGGCGCCGCGCCTCCGCCCTCTCTTGGTCCCTCCCCGATGGCCCCCTCACTACCGCCCTCCACACCCTCTGCACCAACGCGCCCGATCCCCGCGCCCGCGCCTGGGCCGCCAAATTTTCCACGCCCACCTACGACCCCACCCAACTCGTCGCCCTCGTCGAGCACCACCACCGCGACCCCCAACTCACCCTCACCATCGCCGAGCTCCAACGCACCGAATGGCTCTCCCTCATGCACCTCACCCTCACCACCTGAAATCCCCGTCACCATCCACGTTTTTCTTTGGTGTCTTTCGTGTCTTTCGTGGCCATTTATGGTTTTGCGTTTTGAGTTTCGAGTTTTAGGTTACACTACGTTCCATGGGCAAACGTTTCTCCCCAATTGATCTCTCTCGCATGGGCGATGACAAAGCGCTCGCCATTGCTGCCTACGGCGAGTCCGTCGCCGCCTACCGCTACATCGTCCTCTCCGAGAAAGCCCGCGACGCCAAACTCCGGGATTCGTTCGACCAGATGGCCCGCGACGAGCGCGCCCAGCGCGACCGCGTCCAGGCCCTCCTGCAGCAAATCGCCCCCAACGCCGCCTTCTACCTCTCGCCCGAGGACAAACTCATCGTCGCCGTCGGCCCCCGTCTTCTCGACGCCCGCGACGATGCCCGATTTGATGAAGCCATGAAACTCGTCATCGCCTCTGAAAAGCGCACCGCCAGTTTTTACTCACGCTATTCCGCCTTCGCCCGCCACGACGACGTCAAAAAAGCCTTCGCCGAACTCGCCGTCCACAGCCTCACCCATGTCCAGCGCCTCCGCGCTCTCCTCAAAGACATCGGCCGCCAAATCGTCGAGCCCTGCCCCATCAGCCAACTAAGAATGGCCTAACCGCGCCCGCTTTTCCAATTGTCAATTGACAATTAAAAAATTGAAAATTGTCAATTTCACCCCTCACACCACCGAGGCGCCCCCGCGTAGCCAGCAACTTCATCGCCATGTCAGTACCACGAGCGTAAGCGAGTGCCAGCGCGCCGCCCCAAGATCTCAAATCTCAGATTTCAGATTCGCGTCTTCGCGTCTTTGCGCCTTCGCGTTCCTGTCGCAAACCGACCCCCTAACAGCGAAACCGCTCCCCAACCCCGCAAAAAGAAGCAAAAAACTGGGTCTTCCCGGGCCGCGCGCCTTGGCGCAAGATGCAACTCTCAAAGCCGCAAGGCTTTAAACGTATCTGTGCGCACAGATATGTTTTCATTTCCCCCAATTCAAAAATTTTGAAATCGC
>Ga0209172_10000688_pt1 | contig 87805 bp, 97 predicted proteins | sample LarsenN4metaG_FD_184113 | JGI IMG/M metagenome (GOLD analysis project Ga0209172, IMG submission 184113) | Hot spring sediment bacterial and archeal communities from British Columbia, Canada, to study Microbial Dark Matter (Phase II) - Larsen... ... | reverse complement strand
GGAATCTTGTCGTCCGCACGCCGCTCGACGAGGGCCTTCTGGAGCGCCCACACCTCCCGGTAGGGCCGACGGCCGAGGTCGAGGAGCCAGCCGTCCCGGACCACGACGACGGGGCGATCCTCCCTTTCCTCGAGGGTGAGCATGGACGGGTGCTCCTCAGCCCCGGTTCAGGACGTGGATCGCCTGACCGAGCGCGGCCTCCGCGCTCTCCATGATCCCCTCGGGCAGCGTCGGATGCGGATGCACCGTGAGGGCGATGTCCGCGACGGTCGCGCCCATCTCGATCGCGAGGGCGAGTTCGCTGATCAGGTTGCTCGCGTCCGGTCCGATGATCTGCGCTCCGAGGAGCACTTTCGTGTCCTCGTCGGCCAAGAGCTTCACGAAGCCGTCCGGCTCGCCCGCGGTGAGCGCTCGACCGATCGCGGCGAACGGCACCTTCCCCAGGCGGACCCGGTGCCCGGTCTCCTGAGCTTGGGATTCCAGGAGTCCCACTGTGGCGATCTCAGGGTCCGTGAAGATCGCGGAGGGCATCGCGCGGTAGTCGACCTCGATCGGATGACCCGCGATGATCTCCGCCGCAACGAGGCCTTCCTTCGTCGCCTTGTGCGCGAGGAAGGGCTGCCCGATGACGTCGCCGATTGCGAACACCCGGGGATTTGACGTGCGGAGCTGCTGGTCCACGAGGACGTATCCCTTTGCGTCAGTCCTGACGTTCGCGCGGTCGGCCTCGAGCCCGTCCGTGTTCGGCCGGCGGCCCACGGTCACCAAGATCACGTCCGCGCGGACCTTGACCGGGCCCTCCGGCGTCTCGGCCTCGATGACCGCCTTGCCGCCCTCCTCGCGCCATGCCTTCGCCTGCGACGTCACGTGGAATTCGATCCCGAGCTTCCTCAGCGAACGGGCGAGGATCCTCACCACTTCCGGGTCCATCCCCGGAAGGAGTTGGTCGAGGAGCTCGATCACGACCACCCGGCTCCCGAGTTTCGCGTACATCGTACCGATCTCGAGGCCCGAGACGCCGCCTCCGATGACGAGGAGCTCCTGCGGGACCTCCCTGAGTTCGAGCGCCTCCTTTGTGCTGATCACGCGCTTGCCGTCGAATCGGAAGGCTGGGAGGTCGGAGGGACGGCCTCCTGTCGCGATGATCGCGTGGTCGAACTCGACGTCCTCCGTTGAGCCGTCTCCGAGGCGGATGCGGACGCTCTGCGGTCCGGTGAACGAGGCTTCGCCGAACACGATGTCGACGCCGTTCCCCTTGAGGAGCAGACCGATGCCACCGACGAGGCGATCCACGACCGCCGTCTTCCAAGCCTGGAGGCGGGAGACGTCCACGTGGACCGGGCCCGTGTCAATGCCCCACTCGGCCGCTCGACCGATCGTCCGGACGACGCTCGCAGCGTGGATGAGGGCTTTGCTCGGGATGCAGCCGTAATTGAGGCACTCGCCGCCGAGCTTGTGCCGTTCCACCAGGAGGACCTTCTTCCCGAGCTGGGCCGCGCGAATCGCAGCGGGGTACCCGCCGGGACCCGCCCCGATGACCACGACCTCGACGCGACGTGCCACGGGCGGACCGAAGGTCCCGGACTCGCTTATGCCTTTGCGTCCGACGGCGGCTCGTTCCCGTGTTGACCGAACGGGATCGCGTGGATTCTCGTTCGGTCGGCCTCGCGTCCACAAGCCCACGCCGCCGGTCGCGAGGAACCCGAGCCCGCCGAAGCCGAGAACGAGTCGCGCCCATGAAGGGATAGACCCAACCGAAGAGGAACAGGACCGAGCTCGCGGAGCTAGTGGAGGACAGCGCAACGCGTCCCGACAGACCGGGCCCCATCGCGGGACCGATGGGGAGCAGGCCCGGTCCAACTCCAGGGCCGAGGCCTGCGCGGTACATGCGCTGTCGCCAGACGTCCCGCACATGGAGTGCGGCCACTCGCGTTCATTCCCGCCCGACGAAGAGCGTCGCAGGGTGCTCGAGGTAGTTCCGCACGGAGGCCACGAACGCCGCGCCGACGTGGCCGTCGACCGCGCGGTGGTCGAAGGAACAGGAGAGGTACATCATCTCTCGGATGACGACTTGGTCGTCTCGCACGACGGGCCGCTTCTCGATTCGGTGGATCCCGAGGATCGCGACCTCGGGCCAGTTGATGATTGGTGTGGCGAGGATGCCTCCCTCGCGGCCGAGGGACGTAATCGTGAAGCTAGATCCCTGGACGTCCTGCAGGGTGAGACGCTTCTCCCGTGCGGCGGTTGCGAGCCTCTCAATCTCCTTGGCGAGGTGCCAGAGGTCCTTCGTGTCCGCGTCGTGGACCACGGTCACGGTCAGGCCCTCCTCCGTTGCGGTCGCGATGCCGATGTTGTAGTAGCGCTTCACGACGATCTCGCCGCGTGTGTCGTCCACGGTCGCGTTCAGCGTCGGATATTCCTTGAGGGCCGCCACGACGGCCTGGACGATGAACGGGAGGAAGGTGAGCTTTACCCCCCGCCGCTCGCCCTTCTCCTTGAGGTTCTCCCGGAGGTGGACGAGCTGCGTCATGTCCACCTCATCGACGTACGTGAAGTGGGCCGCGGTCGCCTTCGACTTCGCCATCTTCTCGTGGATCCGCTTGCGGAGGCCATGGATCGGGATGCGCTCCTCGACGCCCGCCTGCGCGATGGGGACCGCGGGCTTCGCGGCCATTTCGGGCGCGGCCGCGGGGACAGGACCCGCCTTCGCCCTCCGCACGTCTTCCTCCGTGACCCGTCCGCTCGGGCCGGATCCCCGCACGGCCTCGAGATCCACACCGAGGTCCTTCGCGAGGCGACGCACCGCGGGCGAGGCGAGGACCATCCCGCCTTTCCACCCAGCGGGCTTCGCGGCTTCGTGCGGCGCCGGCGGAGGAGGGGCTGCCGCCGCCGTCGACGGGGGCGCAGCCGCTTCGCCGGCCTCTCCGAGCACGAGGAGAACGGATCCGACCTTGACGATCTCGCCCTCCTTCGCTCGACGCTCGAGGACCCTCCCCGTCACGGGCGACGGGATCTGCACGGTGACCTTGTCCGTCATCACCTCGACCATGGGGTCGTCCTCGCGGATCGGGTCGCCTTCCTTCACAAACCACTTGACGACCTCGCCCTCGTGGACGCCCTCCCCGATGTCCGGAAGCTTGAATTCGCGGACCGTCGCCCTCGCCTCCCGGCTCGCGGACGGTCCAAGACCCCGCACTTCTAATAACGTTTCGCCCACGGACCTCGGGAAATGTGCCGTTTTCGGGGCAGGTCCACGACAACGGTTTTATGGTCCCTGGTCCATCCCGTCCCGGGGAGGAGTCGGGTCGTGGAGGAGTGGCACAGACCGGTGGGCGTGATTTGTGCCCGACGGCTCGGTGGCCTCCGCGCCCGGGACTTCGTACGCCTAGGGCCTGGCGGCTTTGGCGGCATCGTGTTCCCGGGGCGAAGCGCCCGGCGTCGGTAACATCCCGGCCGGCTCCTCCTTTCCTCCCGAGATGGGACGGAGGAAGACGGACAGGTGGGTGCGATGGCTCGTCCGCTTGGCATCAGCGTCTTAGGTGGGCTCGTGCTGCTGGCATCGGCGATCGTCTTCCTCATCGGGGTCGCGAGTTTCTTCGTCGGCCTAGCGTTCCTCTTCCCAGGGACAGGGCCGGTCTCCGGCACCTCGCTGATCCTGAACGGGCTGCTGTACGTCGTGATCGGAGCCGTCCTGGGCATCGCGGGCGGCGGGCTCCTCCGGCTCCGCGCCTGGGCGTGGTGGCTCGCGATAATCGCGTCCCTCTTTGGCCTCGCGTACCTCGGCTACAACGCGTACCAGGACTCCCTGGCGGGCGAGAGCCTGACCTGGACCGCGCTCCTGACGATCGTCGTGGTCGGCGTGATCTTCGTCTACCTGCTCACGACCCACCGCGCGTTCCGGCGTCCCGCGATGCCGACGATGTGAGTTGTACCGGCGATAGGCTCTTGGGACCGACGCTCGTATGAAGGGCCATGGTTGGCCCCATCGAGGCGACGATTGCGGACGAAGTCGCCCCTTCGAGGCGCGACTGGTTCCTCGTCGCCTTCGGGGCGTTCGACGTCGCAGGCCTGGTCTTCCTGGCCCTCGCGATCGTCCGCCCGGAGGCCCAGATCCCGTTCCTGGGGGCCGCGCTGGCCTCCTGGATCTTCGGCGCCGTGAGCTTCGCGGCCTACCGTCGGCGGCCGAAGCTCAGAACGACATGACCCGATCGATTGCCCCGAGGACCCGGTCCGGGTTCGGCAGATAGACGTCCTCGAGGGCATACGGGAACGGAGTGTCGAAGCCCGTCACGCGGACGATCGGCCCGCGGAGGTACTCAATCGCCTTCTCCGCGATGATCGCGCTCACCTCCGCACCGAAGCCTGCCGTCCGCGGGGCCTCGTACACGACGACCGCGCGACCCGTCTTCTTCACGGAGGCCATGAGGGCGTCGACGTCGAGGGGCACGAGGCTCCGTAGGTCGAGGACCTCCGCCTCCACGCCCTTCTGCGCCGCCCGCTCGGCTGCTTCGAGGCACACGCTGACCATGTAGCCGTACGCGAAGAGGGAGACGTCCGTGCCTTCCCGCCGCAGGCGGGCCTGGCCCAACGGGACGACGTGTTCGCCCTCCCGGACCTCTTCCCGGAACGCGCGGTACAGCTTCTTCGGCTCGAGGAACAGGACGGGATCCGGATCCCGGATCGAGGCCGTGAGGAGCCCCTTCGCATCCGCAGGCGTCGAGGGGACGATCACCTTCAGGCCTGGCGTGTGGCAGAAGTACGCCTCCGCGGACTGGGAGTGGTAGTGGCCGCCGCGGATCCCGCCGCCGAACGGCGTGCGGATTGTCATGGGGACGGAGTATTGCCCGCCGGATCGGTACCGCATCTTCGCGGCCTCCGATACGATCTGGTCGAACGCGGGGTAGATGAAATCCATGAACTGGATCTCCGGCACGGGTCGCAGCCCATAGAGGGCCATGCCAATCGCGGTGCCGATGATTCCCGCCTCCGCGAGGGGCGTGTCGAACACCCGGTCCGGGAACTCGTCGATGAGGCCTTCCGTGCAACGGAACACGCCCCCGTTCCGGCCGACGTCCTCGCCGAGCACGACGACTCGGTCGTCTCGGCGCATCTCCTCGCGGAGTGCATTGTTCACCGCCTGCACCATTGTCATCTGCGCCATCGTCATGACTCCGTCGCGTAGTAGTCCGCGTAAGGGTCCTCGGGGTTCGAATGGCCCGGGAGCCGGTCCTGAAGACCCGGATCGTCCTTGAGCGGACGGAGGTCCGGGTCCTCGTCGAGTCTCTCGACGAAGTCGGGCTGGAGCTCCACCGCTTTCAGGAAGTGCTCGATCGCCTTCGCCCGGTCCCGCATCCGAGCGGCAATGCGCGCGAGGTTGTAGTGGCAGCTCGCCCGCGCCGGCTCGAGGTCCGCGGCCTTCGCGTAGGCCTCGAGGGCGCCGGCCAAGTCGCCCGCGTTGAAGAGGTCGAACCCGAGGCTGTTCCATCCCTGCGGGTTCGTCGGGTGGGCGTCGACGACGAGCCGGTCGATCCGAGCGGCCTCCAGGTAGTTCCCCTCCGACCCCAGGCAGGCGGCCGCGAGGGCCGCCGCGTCGAGGTCGACCTCGCCCTTTCTCTGGAGGAGCGGGCGCAGGAGCGCGAGCGCCTCCCGCGTCTGTCCGTTCTTGAAGAGGACATGGGCCCGGTGGACCGGCGAGCCCGTTGTCGGCGGCGTCCATTCCGGCTCCGGCCTCTTCTTCGGCACAGAATCACCGCCTCTCCCGGGGGAAGGCATCGTCCATCTCGTCGAGCAGATGGCCCGGGAGGTCCGCGTACACGTCCGAGACGAGCGTCTCGATCGCGGGAGGCGGGGCCTTCTCGGCGTCCGCGATCGCCCTCGTGATCTCGTCTCCGAGCTCCGTCTCGAGGGCGGCCTCCCGCGCATCGTCCCACCATCCCGCGTGCTCGAGGTACCTACGAAAGACCAGTAGCGGATCGCGGGCGCGCCACCGGGCGGTCTCTGCCTCATCCCGATACCGGGCGGGATCGTCGCTCGAGCTGTGCGGGCCCATCCGATAGGTGACGGCCTCGATCATCGTCGGGCCGCCGCCGTCCCGAGCCCGCTCCGCGGCATCCCGCGCGGCCCGGTACACCGCGAGCGCATCCATCCCGTCGACGCGCACGCCCGGGATCCCGTATGCGAGGGCCTTCTGCGCGAGGGTCGCGGCCGCGGTCTGCCGTTCGACGGGGAGGGAGATCGCCCACTGGTTGTTGTTGCATAGGAGGATGCAGGGCGCGCGGTACACGCCGGCGAAGTTCAGGGCCGCATGGAAATCGGAGGTCGACGTCGCGCCGTCGCCGAAGTACACGAGGACGGCCTTCCGGTGCCCGCAGATCCGCATCGCCCACGCGATGCCCACGGCCTGCGGCAGCTGCGAGCCGACCACGCTCGACGCGGACACGTAGTTCGCGGAACGGAAGCCGTAGTGGTTCGGCATCTGGCGGCCCTTGGCGACATCCTCCGCATTTCCCATGAGCTGGCAGATCAGGAGGCGGAGCGGCACGCCCCGGACGAGGGCCGCGCCGGGTTCGCGGTATTGCGGGACGATCCAGTCCTCGGGTGCGAGCGCCATCGCGGGCGCGACGATCGCGGCTTCCTGGCCGACCGAGGGACCGTAGAACCCGATTCGGCCCTGGCGTTGCAGGGCGAGCATCCGCGTGTCGAGGATCCGCTCGAGCATCATCGCCCGGTACAGCCGGAGGGCCTCGGCCTCCGAGAGACCGGGGTCGACAGACGGGTCCGTGGAGCCGTCGTCCCGGATCGCCCGCATTGCATCCACGTTGGTCCCCTCGATTCCCCCGATCGATTCGCGCGATTAATCGACTGGACCGCGTTTAAGTCTATCGGGTTTCGCCAACTCTATACGGTCCGCGCCGTTCCCGGACAGGACATCGTGGGCTCTCGGGAGAGACGGCGCGGGTATCTATCGATCATCGTCGCCGCCGTCTTGTTCGGGATGTGGCCTAGCGTGGCCAAGCTCCTCCTCGCGGGCCTGCACCCGCTGACGATCGCCCTCTATGTCCAGATTGTGCCGGGCCTCCTGTTCCTCCTGACGCTTCGCGGCTTTCGCCTCCCGGCTCGGGACCGGCCGCTCCTTTTGGCGACCGCCGTGCTCGGAGGAACCCTCGGGCCGATCTCGTACCTCTTTGGGCTGGAAAGGACGACGGCTGTGGACGCGGCTCTCCTTGGGAACACGGAGGCGCTCTTCACGATCCTCTTCGGGTTCGCCCTCCTCGGCGAGCGGATCAACCGACCCGCGTACGGCGCGATGGCCGCGATCGCACTTGGCGCGTTCATGGTGACGACGGAGTGGCGCTTCGGAGACGTCCAGTTCTTCACGTACATCGTGGGCAACCTGCTGCTCATCGCGGCCGCGGGCTTCTGGGCGCTCAACGGCACGGGCAGCACGGTCCTCCTGCGGCGGGTTCGGATCCTGCCCCTGCTCACGGCTCAGTTTCTCGTGGGCACAGCGTTCATGCTTCCGATTGCCGCCGTCTCGGGTGCGCCGCTGATCCCGTCGATCGGGATCGTGCCTGGGCTCGTGTTTCTCGGCCTGAGCGGCGTCGCGGCCTTCTCGGTCCTCTACTTCCACGCGTTCCGCACGATCGGCGTGATGCGCACCGGATCGATTCTGTCGACGTCCTCGATCTGGGGTGTGCTGATCGCGCTCGTCTTGTTCCCGGAACAGGCGCTCGGCCTCTGGCAGGTCGTCGGTGGAGCGCTCATGATCGTCGCCCTCATCGCGCTCTACCGATTCAGCGAGGGTCCGCCGAGCCGGCACAAGCCGAAACGTTGAAACCCGCGGCCTCGGATGGTCCTAATCCACCGTGACGCCATCTGGGGAAGCAGGGACCCCCTTCGGATCGCTCGCCGCGCTCGCGCGGGCCCTCGAAGGGACCTCGAAGCGCCTGGAGAAGCGGGCCCTCCTCGCGGCCTTCCTCCGGTCCCTCCGGCGGGATGAGATCGCCCCCGCGGTGCACCTCATCGTCGGCCGGGTCTTCGCGGAGTCGGACGATCGCGCCCTGAACGTCGGATGGGCCACGCTCAAGAGAGCGCTCTCCGGCACCCGCCAGACGAGCCTCGTCGCCGAGCCGCTCACGATCTTGGACGTCTCCCGAGCCTTCGAGCAGGTCGCGGCGGCGAAGGGCGAGGACTCCGTCGCCGTCCGCCGGCGAATTCTCGAATCCCTCCTGGGCCGTGCGACCTCGGGGGAGAGGGAGGTCCTCCTTCGGAACGTGTTCGGCGAGATGCGGATCGGCGTGAACGAGGGGGTCATGCTCGAGGGGATCGCGGACGCGGCCCGCGTCGACGGGGAGAAGGTCCGGACCGCGCAGATGTTCCTCGGCGACCTGGGGACCGTCGCCGAGATCGCGCTCCTGGAGGGCGAATCGGGCCTCGCGGCGCGCGGACTCCGGCTGCTGTCGCCGGTGAAGCCGATGCTCGCGGAGCTGGCAGAGGACTTCGAGGAAGTCCTGGCGGAGCACGGCGGGGAGACCGCCATCGAATACAAATTCGACGGGGCGCGGATCCAGATCCATCGGTCCGCCGAGGCCGTGCGGATCTTCAGCCGGCGCCTGAGCGATGTGACGGACAGCCTCCCGGAGATCGTGGGCTTCGCGAGGTCCTTGCCCGCGAAGGCGCTGCTCCTGGAGGGAGAGGTGGTCGCGGTCGACGCGCGGGGGAAGCCGCTCCCGTTCCAGGACCTGATGCGTCGCTTTCGGCGGGTCCATGGGGTCCGGGAGGCGATGGAGGATATCCCGTTGCGACTGTACCTGTTCGACCTCCTCCATCTCGACGGACACACGCTCATCGACGAGCCGTACCGCGTGCGATGGGCGGAGCTGGAGAGGCTCGTGCCCCGAGACGTCCTCGCCACCCGGGCCGTCGTGCGGACCAAGGAGGAGATCGAGGCGTTCCTGCGCGCGGCCCTCGAAGCCGGCCATGAGGGCCTCATGGCGAAGCGCCTCGACTCGACGTACTCCGTCGGGAAGCGGGGGAAGAAGTGGTTCAAGATCAAGCCCGCGGACCACCTCGACGTCGCGATCGTCGCCGCGGAGTGGGGCTCCGGCCGGCGGGAGGGCTGGCTCTCGAACTACTGGCTCGCCGTGCGGGACGAGGCCACGGGGCAGTTCCAGATGATCGGGAAGACGTTCAAGGGCCTCACGGACGAGGAGTTCGACCGGATGACGGAGCGCCTCCGTGGCCTCTCCGTCTCCGAGGAGCGGTGGGGCTATCACGTGCGCCCGGAGATCGTCGTCGAGGTCGCGTACAACGAGATCCAGAGGAGCCCACATTATGCGAGCGGATTCGCCCTTCGGTTCGCGCGCATCACACGAATCCGGGACGACAAAGGGCCCGAAGATGTCGACACCTATGCCCGGCTGAAGGAGCTGTACTCGATGCAGTTCGAACGGAAGGGGCAAGGCCCCGACTCCCTGTGATGTGTGGGCGGGGCGAGTACTTTCAGGCACCTCCCGGCAAGGGGACCATCGGCTTCGTCGGCATACCTCTACTTAGAGGTATGAACGATGGAGGTCGGCTGCGGCGGCCGTGTTCGCGACTTCGACGGACGGCGGTACCTCTACTTCTGGCACTACGAACGCGTGGACGGCCGAAGCACGAGGAAGGAGGAGTACGTCGGGCGGATCGACTCGGAGCGGGCGAGGCAGGAGCTCCTCCGGCTGATGGCTGCGTACCACCGCCGCGCAGAATCCGAGCTGGCCGCGAGGCGGGCCAAGATCGAGCAGCTCATCGCGCGGGCGATGCGTACCTCCACTTAGCGGTACGCAGTCGCGAGTCTCGTGCCCCTCACTCGACGTCCCTCGTCGCTTCGATCGCACGAATCCGTGCGCTCTCCCCGAGCGCGGTCAGGTAGATCCCCGCGAGCGCGAGGGTGCCTCCGAAAGCGATGACCGCGCTCGGCGTCTGGTCCAAGAGGGCCCAGGCGAGGAGGCTCGATCCGATCGGCTCGCCGACGAGGCTGAGGCTCACCACGGGCGCGCTCACCCACCGGAGGGACCAGTTGTACAGAGTGTGGCCGCCGATCTGAGGGATCACCGCGAGCGCAACGTACAGCGCGAGTTCGGTCCTCATGTCACCGACGGGCACGAGGCTCGAATTCAGGAGGGCCGCATAGACGAGGAGCGTCGCCGCCGCGCTCGTGTAAACGACGAATGCGTAGGCGAGTAGGGGGACGCGCTGCCGGATCCGACGACCCGCGAGGAAGTAGAAGCCCGCCATAATCCCGCCGAGGAACGCGAGGAGGTCCCCGCCCAGGATCGCCGCGGAGACCCCGTAGTCGGCCACGGCAATCAGCACGACGCCGCTGAATCCCAGGACGATTCCCAGGGCGGCCCGCGCGCTCAATCGCTCTCGGAGGACGAAGTGGGAGACGAGGCCGACGAGGAGCGGGTGCGAGGTTACGAGGACCACGGAGCTGGCGACCGTCACCCCCTGGACCTTCAACGAGGTGATCCACAGGGCGAAGTGGGTCGCGAGGATCGCGCCGACGCCGGCCATGAGGACCGCGTCGCGCCGGGAGACGTGCCTCAGGGGACGTCCCTTCGCGCCGAGGGCGAAGGGCGCGAGGATCGCGGACGCGAACGCGAGGCGGTACAGCGCGATCGTCACGGGCGGCGACGTGCTCCAGGTGATGAAGATCGCCGCGAAGGAGACGGACACGACGGCGAGGGCGATCGCCGCGTAGGGGCTCGCGCGCATCCGCGGGGGCACCGCCTCGCCGTCTATGTAACGTTGGCGGCCCTATGGGCTCGGAGGTGGCCCCGGATAGGGTGGCTGTTGCGGCGGCTGCTGCGGTGGATACGGCGGATACGGCCCTTGATACGGGGGCTGCGGCATCATCGGCCGCCGACGGCGGACGAGCAGGAACGCCACGACCGCGACGATCGCCACGACGACGAGCACCCCGACGATCAGGAGGATCGTGCCGAGCGCACCCGAATACTTGAACGACGTTAGCTCCTGCGTCGATTGGAGTGCGCCGAAGGCATTGTACGACTCCGACTTGACGATCCATCCAGCGGCATCGGAGTAGAAGTGGATCGTGTACGGGCTGCCCGACGATGGCGTCCGGATCTTCGCGACCGTGAACGTCCCGGCCGTGACCGCGACCGTGCTCTCCTCGAGAACCTGTCCGCTGTACGGTTCCGACGTCGTCTGGCTGAGGGAGCCAATCGTCGTCGTGACGGTCGTGGTGCCGGACCAGGTCTTCCCCGGGGTGAGCGGGAACTCCGCCTGGGGTTGTGGCGGATCGTACGTCGCCGTGAAGGTTAAGACGATCGTTCCGCTCACGCGGGCGAGCTGCAGGGCCGGCGTCATCCACGTGTCCACCGTGACCGTCGTGTTCCCCGAGGTCGTGGCCTCCGTGAGATGCCACACCTGCCACGTCCTCCCGCCGATCGAGAGCGACGTCTGCCCCTGCACGGTCCAGGTGACGGACCCGCCATCGGAGAGGGCGTATCTCCAGAAATCCCCCGTCGTCCAGCTCGGCTGGTTCTGTGCAGCGGCGACGCGCCCGGACCCGGCGAGCACGAACGACACGAAGAGAGCCATGCCGAGGGCGAAGACGAAGACCTTGCGCACGGAGGTCAGAGGCATACCATCCCGCCTGCCGATGGAAACCCGGCCATATGAAGGTGGTGACGGCGCCTCCCGCCGTCCGGGAAGGTCTTTTTTCCGGCGCCGCATATCCGCCTCGAGGCGACGGCGATGCAACTGTCCGACATCCGGCGGATCGCGGTGATCGGAGCGGGGACGATGGGCGCGGGGATCGCCCAGACGTGTTCGCAGGCGGGCTTTGACGTGGCGATGCGTGACGTCGAGGAGCGCTTCGTGGACGGCGGCTTCCGCCGCATCCGAGAACCGCTCGCGGCGCGGGTCGCGAAGGGCAAGATGACCCAGGCCGACGTGGACCGGATCCTCTCGCGGATCCACGGGACGACGGACCTCAAGGAAGCCGTGGCGGGCGCGCAGATCGTTATCGAAGCAATCTTCGAGAAGATCGACCTCAAGCGGCGGCTCTACGCAGACCTCGACCGCCTCTGCCCCGCCGACGTCGTGCTCGCGTCGAACACCTCGTCCCTGAGCATCACGGAGATCGCGAATGCGACCTCGCGCGCGGACCGGGTCGTGGGCATGCACTTCTTCAATCCCGCGCCGGTGATGAAGCTCGTTGAGGTGATCCGGGGAAGCGAGACGAGCGATGCAACGGTCTCCCTGATCAAAGACCTCTGCGTGAAGCTCGGCAAGGAGCCCGTCGAGGTGAAGGAGTCCCCAGGCTTTGTCGTGAACCGGCTCCTCATGCCGATGATCAACGAGGCGTTCAACCTACTCATGGAGGGCGCCGCGAGCGCGCAGGACATCGACAAGGCGATGAAGCTCGGGACGAACATGCCCATGGGTCCCTTCGAGCTGGCCGACTTCACGGGCCTGGACATCGGTCTGGACGTGATGGAGGTCCTCCACCGGGAGACGGGCGACCCGAAGTTCCGTCCCTCGCCCCTCCTGCGGAAGTACGTGCGCGCCGGCCGCCTCGGACGGAAGGCGGGGCGCGGCGTGTACGATTACTCGGAGGGCTGAGCGGGCTCCTTCGTGCGTGGAGAAACGAAAAGAGGGTGGTGGAAGGAGCGGCGGACGCGCCGTCCTTCCGTTCGCCCGGGCAGCTACGGTCCCTGGCCCGGGGGTGGGCTCGGCGGCATTCCCGGCGGCGCACCCGGCTCCATGGGCGGCTGCTGCGGAGGCATCGGGCCCATTGGCGGCATCGGCATGGCCGCCGGCGGTCGTCTGCGGCGAAGGAGGACAACCGCGACGACTGCGATGATGACGAACGCGATCAGCACGAGCCAAATCAGCAGCGACAATCCAAGGATGTTGATGTTGAGGAGACCCGGGCCCTGATACTTGTACGAGGTCAGCTCCAGGCCGCCTTGCTCCACTCCCAAGCTGTTGTACGATTTCTGGCTCACCCAGTTCCCCGCCGTCGCAGACCAGTAGCTCAGGCTGTATCCCGTCAACCCGGAGGTCGTCTCCTTGACGGGGCTCGTGGTGAACGTGCCCGCGGCCACGGTGACGCTTTGATCTGCTTCGACCTCGTGCTGGACGGTCGCCGTGTCCGTCGTGGTCTGAATCTGGCCGAAGACGTTCATCGTCGTCGTGACCGTGGAGGTCGTCGACCACGTCGTGCCCGCCGTGAGCGGCCATCGAATCTCGGCCGGGGGATCCACCGTCATGGTCATCGAGAAGGGCGCCCCAAAGACGCTCGAACTGACGCTCATCTTCGCGAGCGCGAGGTCGGATACCCGATACCACTGGTCGCCCGGCATGTACATCCTGACCGTTTGGCCCATGAAGTCCGCGTCGATGGTCAGGTTCATCCTTGCGCGGTACGCCGAGATCGACGTGCTGCCGACCGTGACCGTCTCGACCCCGACGACGTCGATCCGCATCGTGCCGGAGCCTCCTAGGCCGGGGATTCCTGCACCGCCGCCTTCGCCCGTCACCGTGTAGACCCAGTAGTCGCCCGAATTCCATACCGGCAAGCTCGTCGCCGCGCGAGCGGTCGGCGCGAGCCCGACGAGGATCGCTGCAAGTGCAATCGTAAGTCCAGCAAAGACAACGCGAGAGGTCTGCATTCTACCCTCCAACGGCGCAGGAATGAGATACCTCGGATTTGTATCTTTGGATGCATTTTGCATCCCTTCTGCGCGATGCCGCGAGCGGGGCACGGAAACGAACCTTCATCGGGCCGCCGCCCATTCTCGCCCGGGATTCCCATGGCGGACACGGTGAAGGTCGAGGTGATGGACCGCCTCGCGATCGTGACGGTGAATCGGCCCGAGGCGTTGAACGCCCTCAGTTCGAAGGTCGTCTCGGAACTCACGATGGCCTTCGAGCACCTCGCGGGCGCGGCCGACGTCGGCGCGATCATCCTCACGGGCGCGGGGGACAAGGCATTCGTCGCGGGGGCGGACATCCGGGAGATGGTCTCGAAGACCGGGCTCGAGATGCAGCGCTTCTCGGAACTCGGGAGGCGCTTGGGCGATGTCATGGCGTCGTGCAACAAGCCGATTCTCGCGGCGATCAACGGCTGGGCCCTCGGGGGCGGCTGCGAGCTGGCAATGGCCTGCGACATCCGGATCGCGTCGGACCGCGCTCGGATCGGCCAGGCGGAGATCAACATCGGGATCATCCCCGGGTTCGGTGGCAGTCAGCGCCTGCCGCGCCTCGTCGGTCCGGGACGGGCCGCGGAGATGATCCTTACGGGCGACTGGGTCGACGCCGCGACCGCGGAGCGGATCGGTCTGGTGAACCGCGTCGTGCCCCATGAGAAGCTACTCGACGAGACGAAGGCCCTCGCCGCGAAGATCTTGGAGAAGAGTCCCGCGGCGATTTCCCTCGCGAAGGCTTGCCTGCGGGCCGCCCAAGAAATGCCGCTGTCCGCCGGCCTCGCGTACGAGACCGCCGCCTTCGGGGTGATCGGCGCGTCGGAGGACAAGGTCGAGGGGATGACCGCTTTTCTCGAGAAGCGAAAACCCGCCTGGAAGGGCGCCTGATCAGTACGACTCGAACTCCTCTTGCAGATCGATGACCACCTGCTCGAGGACCTCTTCGAAGGAGGAGCTCCGGTACTCCCGCATCCCTCCGAGTTCGCTCTGGATGCGTGCGATGAAGCTGTTCGAGCTCTTCAGGAACTCCACGTTCACGAGGGACTCTTCCATAGGACACCCGCTCCGGTGGGCTGCCGCGTCCTTCCGACGAAAAGGCGTAACAAGGGTCCCTATTTAAGAGTTGGCCGCCGAGACTCCTTCCCGCGATTTCGACTACGCAACCGAGGGCGCGGTCGCCCGCCTCCGGAGAACCTTTATCTACCACTCTCCCTTTGGCGAGCCTTCGCCTGGTTAACGGAGTGACTGATTGGGCAACATCCGACCGACCTACATCAAGAGGATCGCCATCCAGCTCGTCGAGAACCATCCGAACGAGTTCACGGACAGCTACGAACACAACAAGAAGAAGGTCTCCGAGCTCACGGATGTCCGCAGCGTCATGATGCGGAACCGGATTGCCGGGTACGTCACCCGGTATCGCCAAGGCCAAGAAGCCTGACCTTCGCCTCGTCGGCCCGGCGGGGCCTGAGGGCGGGCACCCCGAGCGACGCGGCATGGACTACGCCGTTGAAACGCGCGAACTGACCCGGGTCTTCGCCGGGAAGAGGAAACTCCTTCGGAGGCGGAAGGCTTCTTTGGAAGACGAGGACGAGTCGCTCGAGCCCGTCACAGCCCTCGACCGCGTGAACGTTTCGATCCGCGAGGGCGAGCTGTTCGGCCTGCTCGGGCCGAACGGCGCAGGGAAGACGACGCTGATCAAGATCCTCGCGACCCTCCTCCTCCCGACCTCAGGCCAGGCGTTCGTCGCGGGCCACGATGTCGCAAAAGACGTCTTCCCCATCCGGCAGAGGATCAACATGGTCTCCGGCGGCGAGACCTCCGGCTACGGGCTCCTCACCGCGCGCGAGAACATCTGGATGTTCTCCCAGTTCTACGGCGTTCCGTCGAAGGTCGCGAAGGCACGCATCGACGAGCTCATGCACACCTTCGGACTCTGGGACAAGCGGAACACGAAGGTCCGCATGCTCTCCCACGGCATGCGACAGAAGATGAACATGATCCGCGGGTTCGTCACGGACCCGGACATCCTGTTCCTGGACGAGCCCACCCTGGGGCTCGACGTGAACGCGGCCCGTGTGATCCGAGACTACGTGATGAACTGGGTCCGGGGGCGGAAAGGGAAGACCGTCCTCCTCACCACGCACTACATGATGGAAGCCGACGAGATGTGCGATCGAATCGCCATCATCGACCACGGTCGGATCCTCGCGTGCGATACGCCCGATACCCTGAAGCGGATGATCCGCCACGAAACGACGTTCCGGCTCGAGGTCGACACCCTCCGGGAGGCCTCCTCTTTCGGCTCGATTCAAGGCGTCAAGAACTTCTCGCAGAAGGAAGACATCGCAAAGAACCGGACGAATCTCACGTTCATCCTCGAGGATGAGACGCCCGTCGCGGAAATCCTGAGCAAGATCACCTCGCAGGGAGCGAAGGTCCATTCGCTCCAGAAGTCGGAGCCGACCCTGGAGGACGTCTTCATCAGCATGGTCGGGCGGGGCCTCGAATGACGCACGCCGCGACCCGCCGCACCGAGCTGCGCTACCGAATTGGTCTCAACCTCCGCGCCGTCGTGGGTCGGGCATACCCGCGCGTCATCGGAGCGAACCGTGAGCCTTCGTGGATCTTCTTCGAAGCCTTGCTCCCCCTGCTAGGCATTGCCGCGTACGTCTTCATCTACAAGGCCTTCGGGGAGGCCGCGATTGCGGCGATCTCCGGCGGGCAGTGCGGGCGCAATCCCTGCAGTTCCCCGCAGGAGCAGGCCCTGTATCTGCAACTCGCGTATCAGAACACGAATGCCCTCATCGCTTCGGTCGTCCTCGGCGGCACGATGGTGGCCTTCTGGCTCAATGTCCTGTGGTCCATGGCGAGCCAACTCTACTGGGAGAAGGAGATCGGGAATCTCCAGCTGTACATGATGGCGCCGATGAACCGGATGGCCCTCCTCGGCGGGATGGCCGTCGGCGGGATGTTCATGACGTCCGTCCGCGCGGTCGCCACGCTCGTCGCCGGGGTCATCGTGTTCGGCGTGGTCTTCCAGGTTGCCGACCCCCTCATGCTCCTCGCAGTCTTCTTCGTAACCCTCACCGCGCTGTACGGGATGGGGATGATGTTCGCCTCCCTCTACCTCCTGTGGGGCCGCGAGGCGTGGCACATGTCCGCCCTGATGGAGGAGCCGATCTTTTTCGCGAGCGGCTTCTACTTCCCCGTCGGCGGGCTGTTCCGGATCCCCGGGTGGGGGCCGATCGTCGCCGTCGCCGGCACGGTGATCCCGGCTGGTCTCGGCCTCGATGCGATGCGCCAGCTCACCCTCGGCCGCACGGCCTTCGGCGGCCAGCTATGGATCTTCAGCGCTGAGGTGGAACTGATAATCCTCCTTATCCTCGCCGTGGTGTTCCTCGTCCTCGCAAGGTACGCCCTCGCGTACCTAGAGATGCTCGCGAAGCGAGAGGGGAAGCTGACGTCACGGCATCAGTGAACACGTACTGGCGCACGTTCAAGACCGCCGCCTGGCTCGGCTGGGAAATGGACTCGAACTGGACCGAGCCTTGGCTCTTCGGCCTATATTCGATCCTCAAGCCCGTGGCCGGTGCGTTCATCCTCGTCCTTATGTACGTGGTGTTCGCCGTGATTGGACAGATGGAAGACCGGAACCTGTTCTCCTACATGTACGTCGGAAACTCGTTCTTCATCTTCGTCGCTTCGGCCCTCTTCGGGACGTTTGAGGTCGTCCAGTCCGATCGCGAATGGTATCAGACGATCCGCTACGTCTACATCTCTCCGATTTCCTATTACGTGTACATCCTCGGCCGCGCGATGTCCAAGGTGATGGTCGCGACGTTTGCGGTGATTGTGACCCTCGTGTTCGGCGTCGTGTTCCTGGGAGTTCAGATGGAGTTTGGCATCGGGGACATCCCCGCATTCGTCGTGAGTTTCGTCCTCGGGATTGCCGTCCTCCTCGCGATCGGGGTGTGCCTCGGCGGCGTGTCGTTCGTCACCGCGAAGCACGTGCACGGCCTAGCGGAAGGCATCCCGGGGATATTCTACGTGTTCTGCGGAGTCTTGTTCCCGCTTTCCGTCTTCCCGGATTGGGGACAAGCGATTGGGCGCGCGATCCCTCTCACTTATTGGTTCGACATCACTCGCCGCCTCCTGACGCCCGCCTCCGGGATCGACACCACGTTGAACGCGTTCGACAACACGACGATCCTCGCGTTGCTCTTCGTGTCCTCGATCGCCTTCTTCGGCCTCAGCCTCCTGATATTCAAGGCGGGCGAGTACTTCGCGCGCAAGGCCGGCAAGATCGACATGACGACCTCGTACTGAGTCGGGAAGTCTCGCGGCCTAGCGCGGCGGCCGACGGGCCGCGCGTGCGGCAGCCTGCTCTCGGCGGTACGGGAGCCTCTGCACCGCGCCGCAGGCCGTGCACGTGATCACGAGGTGTCCCCGTCCGACCCGCACCCGAGCATTCAGGGACGGGACAAAGTATGTATGGCACGATTTGCAGAATCGCCGCTTCAGCGCCGCGGGCATGCGGACGTTGTATCGCATCCCGATCCGGCGGGCGAGGTCCACGTAGCGGCGTGCTCGGTCCGCGCGCCGTTGTATCGCTTCCCGCTCCGCGAGCCGGAAGAGGATCTCGATCCGCTCCAGGGCGACGCGCCGTTCCTGCCCGCGGTGGCGTCGTTTCGGCACGGAAGGTCGCAGCGGCTCGGGACGATTAAATTCTTCTCCGGTTGCGACGGAGACCGTCAAGATAAGACTTCTTCGTCTTTCGCTGCGATGGGGATAAAAAGCGGGCCATCCCCCTGCGGAGGACCGCAGAAGGGATGGGCTTGCCATTCGTGGAACGGATAGCCGCATGGCTGCGGGACAAAAGAATCTTCCGGCGGGAAAGGACGCCGACGGACAAAAGGGCCCTGGGCATCGCCCTGTACGCGGGCGGCCTGAGCTACGAGAAATCGGGCGAGGCCGTCGGGGTGTCGAGGCAGGCGGTGAAGGACTGGTTCGATCGGGCGGCGGAGTACTTCCGCCGCCTGCGGCGTCGCCGTCGGCGACGGGTCGCGATGGACGAGAAGGTGATCCACCTGCCCGACGGGGACGCCTACCTGTGGGCCGCCGTGGACCTCGATACGGGGGAGGTGACCGCCCTCCTGGTCTCCCGGGGCCGATCCGGCCTGGAGGCCCTCGCGTTCCTGGAGAAGGTCCGGCGGAAGTGCGCGGGCCGATTGCCTCGGGTCTTCATCGACGGAGGGGAGTGGTATCCCTGGGCGCTGCGACAGGCGGGGTTCGACCGGTGGACCGTCGTGGCCTTCGGGCCACGATCGGCGATCGAGCGGTACTTCTCCTTGGTGGACCACCGCTATCGGCGGTTCTGGGAACGGTTTCCCTTCCGGAGCACCGTGGAGAGCGTGCTGAGATGGTCGGAAGCATTCGGAGGGGTTCACAACATGCGGAGGAGCTTATCTTGACGGTCTCGTTGCGACGGTGCCGAACCTTTAACTACGCGCGGCGTCTTCCGCGCCGCGATTCGCATGCGGGAGCGGGTGAGGCGCATTTTCCGGAACGTTGATGACGGGCTCGACCTGATCGTCCTCCTCAACTCCGTCGACCCACACGTCGACCTGTCCTTCTTCTACGCCACGGGCCTGACGGACGGCCTGTTCGAAGGTTGCGCGGCCTGGCTGACGCCCGACGGCGGCTGCGAGATCACCACTTCCGCCTTGGAGGAGGAGTCCGCCAAGAAGAGCGGGCTGCCGCTCCACGTGCATCGGACTCAGGCGGAGTCCGACCGTACGCTGCGGAAACTGCTCCGCGGGCACCGGAAGATTGGCATCAACGCCGCGGAGCTAACGCACGCCGCCTATCGTCGCCTCCAGAGGTCCGCGGGCCGCTCCGCGAGATTCGTCGACGTTTCCGAGGCCATTGCGAAGGCCCGGCTCGTGAAAGACTCGAAGGAAGTGGAACACATCCAGCGAGCGTGCGACATCGCCTCGAAATCCTTCCGGGAAATCCTTCCCGTGATTCGTCCAGGTGTGCGCGAATCGGCCGTCGCGGCCGAGCTCGCGTACGCGATGCAGAAAAACGGTGCCTCCGGGCCGTCGTTCCACACGATCGTAGGTTCGGGGCCGAACGGGGCAGAGCCTCACTACACCGCCGGCGACCGCAAGATCCGGAAGGGCGACCTCATCGTGATCGATTTCGGCGCCATTTACCGGAAATACTGCTCGGACCTCACGCGGACCGTCGTCGTGGGGAGGGCGACGCCGGAGCAGCGGCGGATGTACAACGCCGTGGCCCGGGCCCAGGCCGCGGCCTTGAGGGTGATGCGACCCGGCGCGAGGGGCAAGGCCGTCGACGCTGCCGCGCGAACGCTGATCGACCGGACGAAGTACAAGGGGCGGTTCATCCACAGCCTCGGGCATTCCGTCGGCCTGGCGGTCCATGACGGCGCCAGCCTGAGCCCCGTGAGCAAGATCGTGCTCCGGCCAAACATGGTGTTCACGAACGAGCCCGGCATCTATATACCGGGCTTCGGCGGCGTCCGCATCGAGGACGACGTCCTCATCCAGAAAGGACGCGCGCGGTACATGACGACCGCTCCGCGGGAACTCTTGGAACTGTAACGGGAACGTCCTTCATGGTTCCGGCGCAAGTCCCTTCTGCCACTCCCGAGCGAGAATCCCCATCCGCACGACGTTCAGGAAGCGGCCGGACTTGAAGAGGTCCTCCCGGTGCACGCCCTCGCGCTGGAAGCCCACCTTCTCGTAGGTCCGGATCGCGCGGGCGTTGTCCTCGAGGACATCGAGGGAAACTTTGTTCAGTCCGAGTGCGACGAACGCGTATCCGAGGGCGAGCCGGATTGCCTCCGTCCCGATCCCCTTCGACCAGGCCGTCGGCTCTCCAATCACGATGCCCAGGTCGGCCTTCCGGTGGACGCGGTTCACATGATGAAACCCAAGGTTGCCGATGTGGCGGCCATCGACCTCGATCGCGAACACCTGCTCGTCCGGCTTCCGCTCGTAGTCGCGGAACCATCGTTCTTGCTCCGCGAGGCTGACACCGGTGGTGCGCCCAAGGAACTGGGTGACGCGCGGGTCGTTGTACCACTTCACGCAGCGCCGAAGGTCCCGGGCCGCGAGGGGTCGCAGCAGGACGTTCCTGCCTTGGAGGACCCGCTCGGTCTCGATCACGGTTGCGACACCCCGCGGGTGCCTAAAGAACCTTCTCGCTCAGCGCGCGTGCACCGTCCAAGAGGCGGTGGTCAGGCCCCCGTCGTCATCCTCGACGGACAGGCGCACCGTGTAGTCGCCGGGCTTGTCGTACACGTGGACCGCGGTCGCGGTGACGAGGGTCGGCGCGACCCCCGCGACGGCCTGGTAGACCTGGGATGTCAACGTGCCGTCTCCGAAATCCCATGAGACTCGCAGGCCATCGCTCCCGGGATCCTGCAGGGGCGCGCGGAAGGTGAAGCCCTCCCGCGCGAAGAGAGGGCTCAGGTCCTGCATCGTCCACGTCCAAGTGGACGGGTGCTGGACGTTGAAGTTGTGCTCGAGCTTCTCCCACGAGCCGTCTGCGAAGACTAGGATCAGCTGCGCAGGGTTGTCCCCGTTCGTCTGGCCGTTGACGGGGTCGTCTATTGGGGAATACACAACGGTCGCGGAGAGCGGGATTCCCGGTTCCACGCCGATCACGCCCGCGGATGCGGACTGCGTCGACGGGGCGCCCGCTTCTCGTGTGAGCCGCGCCTCGCCGAGGACCTCCTCTCCCGAGGTGACGACGAGGGCAACGTCGTGCCAGCGTTCCCCCGAGGCCGCGATTCTGAACTCTGCCTCCATCCGGACCTGTAGGCCGAGGATTTCGGGCGGAAGGTTCGTGATCTTCACGGCGGCGAGGGCCGCGTTTGAGCCGCGTCCGTCGCTGACCTCCACCCGAGCGAATCCCACGAAGTCATCCGTGTACCGAGCCTCCGCGGTTGGGCTCGAGGACCACTCCGTGTCGTACGCGCCATCGTCCGTGAAATCCCACCGGAACTGGAGCGGCCGCCCTTCCGGACTTGAGGACTTCGACGCATTGAGGTCGATCGCCGAGCCCTCCACTCCCGCATAGGGACCGCCGGCGTCCGCGACGGGCCCGGAGACGGTGACCTCAACCACCGGCGGCGCCGAGTGCGCGTCTGCGATACCATCCCGGTCCATGTCCGAGGTCGCCCTCGGGAGTTCGAGCCTACCTGCCTCGAGGTCCGGCGATACGAGCACGTAGCCGAACGTCCGCCTCACGTAGTCCACCGGATACCGAGGATCCGGCAGCTCCGCGACGAAGGCCGCCGGAAGGTCCACGGTCCACCGGAGGATTTGCGAGCCGTCAGGCCGGTCGATAATCGAGGGCGGCGTCGAGAAACTCCCCTCCTCCACGCTCCATCCCGCAGGCACGAGATCCTCGATCGTTCCTCCCGTGACATTGACGTCCGCGGTGACGTCGTCGTTCGTCGTGTAGATCGCCAGGTTCGTCGCCCGGATGGTCACCGCGATGCGCTGTCCGGCCGCGCCGTCGATGCGCGCCCACAGCGGTTCCTTCCCGACGACGACGCTGGGATTCAACTCCAGATACGTCCAGAAATCCGCCTGCGTGTTCGAGTCCTCGCCCTCGTAGTGCAAGTTCGACAGCACGGGCCGGATCGCAAACGGCAGGGTTTCCCCGCCGACGGAGAACCGCACCCCCGCCCGGCTGAACTGGAACTCCTCCGCACACCACCACGGCGGGCCCGAGAGGTCCCCCCGAAGCACGTCCTGGCCGTAGAAGTACGTCAGGGATTCTCCTGCGGGGATCGTCTGGGTCGTCAGGACAGCATCCTGGGTCGTGTTGGTCCGATCCTCGGGCGGAGGGCCCGAGGGATGCGGACTCATGAGTACCGCCTCCTCCGGCACGACGACGGGGACCGTCGCCGCGTTCTCTACGCGAATCCCCACGGGCAGGGTGACTGTGGTGTCCCCTCTCTGGAACGTATGGTCGACCTGGGTGACGCTCGCGAGTCCGCGGGCGGCGGCCTCCCAGAAGCCCATCGGTTCCGTATCTTGGGCTTCAGGGGGTCGCGACGCGAAGGCGAGGGACGAGAGGACCACGGCGCCGGCGAGCAGGACGGTGATGGCATCCGTGGCCGAAAACTCCTTCATCCAAGCCCCTGTCACGCGTCTTCTGGAAGATATGAGACGGAGTTGCTTAAGCGTGCCGATGAGATTCTCACTTGTTTCGCGCGGTGATTTTCAACCGCGATAATTTTGCGCGTCCCTCCATGGAATGACCGTGTTCGCCGTCCCGCGCCGCGAGGTCGATGCATTGAAGTCCACGGCGTCCTTCCCTCGGCCGTGCTCGTATACGACCCGCGGTTCATCGAGCACGTCTCGTCCCCGCTCCACGTCGAGCGGCCGGAGCGGATCGTTTCCATTGTGGACCGGCTCAAGGGGGAAGGGCTCTTCACGGATCCGATCGCGCCGAAGCTGGCCACGGTCGAGGAGGTCCGGCGCGTGCACCGCGCGTCGTACGTGGAGTTTCTCCGGGATCTACGCGAAGGCTACGTGGATCCGGAGACCGCGCTCCATCCCGCGACGTTCGACATCGCGCGGCTGGCTGCCGGCGCGGCGCTGCAGGCAACTCGAGCCTGCGTCGAGCAGTCACGCCCGGCGGTGGCCCTCGTGCGGCCGCCGGGCCATCACGCGGGCCCCGACTACGGCGGAGGTTTCTGCTATCTGAACAACGTCGCCATCGCGGCGGCGGACCAGGTCGCCCAGGGACGCCGGGTCGCGATCCTCGACTACGACGCGCACCACGGGAATGGGACGAGCGAGATCTTCGCGGACGAGTCCTCCGTCCTCTACGTTTCGACCCACCAGTACGGGATCTATCCGGGCACCGGCGCCGCCGAGGACGTCGGCGTGGGCGAGGGCCGTGGTTTCAACGTGAACATCCCCTTCGGGGCGGGTTGCGGGGACGCATCCTTCCACCTCGCGTACGAGGAGATTATCGAGCCGATCGTCCGCGCGTATCGGCCGGACGCGATCCTCGTGAGCCTTGGAATCGACGCTCACTATCGCGATCCCTTGACGTCGCTCTCGCTCTCCTCTCCGGGGTACGTGGACATCGTCGCTCGGAGCGCCTCCCTCGCGGCGGACGTCTGTGCCGGACGGTTCATGGTGGCGCTCGAAGGAGGCTACCACCTCCTGGCCCTCTCCGAGGTGATCGCGGGGGTCGTTGCCCGGCTCCGCGGGAGCCGGGTGGACCTCGAGCTGACGCAGCTGATCGACGCGAAGGCGAAGGGCCGCCCCGCAATCGACGCGACGAAGCGCGCCCACGAGACCTTCTGGAACCTACGCTGAGTGGTGGCGCTTCTTCTCCGTAATCTTTCGCTCTTTTTCCTTGACGATCCGGCGGTACAGGCCCTCCAGGAGGCCGCTGAGCGCCAGGCTCAGGTCCCAGTCGAAGTGATTCGCGTAATACATCCGGTGGGTCGTCGCGAAGCGACATCGGAGGGAGTACTTCCAGCGATCGCCGTCGGGCTTGTACTTCTGGACATGGAGGGAGAGGGTCCGCGGGGCCACGAGCTCGGCGATCTTCTTCATCTCCTTCTGGACGGTGGCGTAGATCTCGTCGTACGTCTCCGGCGGCTCCTCCTCGAGCCCGCTGATCTCGACGAACAGCTGCTCCCGCTCCCGAAGGCCCGCGAGGAAATGCATCAGGTCCAGCTTCGTGAGGATCCCGACGGGCTCCTCCTTGTCCACAGCGATGACGGAGGACACGCCGTGCTGGATCATGAGTTCCGCCGCGCGGTGCACGTCTCCGTCCGGGCCAATCGTCACGGGCGGGTAGCGCATCACGCTCTTGACCTCAATCGTCACTTTCTCCTCGCGCCCCGCGCGGTCCCCGTACTGCTCCCGCACCTTCGGCTTCGCGAAGAGCTCCGCCACATCCTTCATCCCGACGACTCCCTTCAGGCGCCGGTTCCGATCCACGACTGGGATCGATCGCTCACCCAGGGACTGCATCAGCTTCACGGCCCGCTCCACCGTGTCGTCCTCCCCCACGCACTGAGGATTCGGAGACATCAGGTCCGCCACGCGGATTCCCTTCAGGGCCTCGGATTCCACGAGGGCGCGTACAAGATCCGTCCGGGAGACCATCCCGACGAGCTGCTTCTTGCGGACCGTGGGGAGCGCTCGGAAGCCGGAGGAGATCATCTGCTCCGCGGCCGCCGGGAGCAGGACATCCGGATCGACCTCGGGCCCGGGGAGGAGGATCGTCGCGACCTTCGTGTTCGGCGGGAGGGCCTTCCGCTTCATGAGCTCCCGCATCGTGACGACCCCCAGCATCTGCTTCTTGTCGAGGACGGGGATCTCATGAATGTCGTGTTTCCTCATCTTGCCCAGGACGTCCCCGAGGTTGTCCTGGGGGGAACACGTCACCAGGTCCTTGGTCATGAAGGCGGACACCTTCAGGTCCTGGACCTTGAGCCGCTTCATGACACGACCACGCTTGTGAGGGAAGCGCCCATAGCAGACCGCGATATAATAAGGTTATTTTGGAATCGTCCGTTTCTCGTCATCGTGAAGGCCCGTGCTATCGCAATCTTCCATGGACGCGTGCAGGGGGTGTACTTCCGCGCGCACTGCGCGGACCGGGCTCGGGAACTCGGGCTGGACGGCTACGTGATGAACCGTCGGGATGGAAGCGTCGAGGCGGTCTTCGAGGGCGAGCGGGCCGCGATCGAGGAATGCGTCGAGTGGAATCGCACGTCGCAGCCAAACGCTCGCGTGACCTCCGTTGACGTGAGGTGGTCCGAGCCGACCGGGGAGTTCCGCGGCTTCGAAGTCCTGCACTAGGAGGGCCCGGCAGGATTGATCCCGGGTTGGCCCGATGGTCGGCATGCATACCGGAGCGGATCGAGCCGCGCAGCAGGCATTTGGGTGCCGCGCAGTCCGGAATCGCCTTTCCTCTACTCGATATTGTGTTTGCGGTTCCGAGCCTCAGCGTCGCCTTCGTTTTCGAGTGCGATGGCCCAAGCCGGCCTTGGGATCGCCGGGGCAGGTTGCGTGCTGGCGCTTTGCGGAACCGCCGAGTTGTGAGCGTGCTGACCTCTACGAGCCGCAAGGCCGCTCACCGGACCTGGATGCGGTACGTCCGCTCGGGTAACTCTTTGTGGATGATCCAGGCCTGCTCCTCCGTCAGGATGCCTTTCTCCAACCAGGCGCGAGTCTTCTTCGGGACGGTCGCGGGCCCCAAGACCGCCCCAGGCCGCATCGGGTCATCGATGTAGTCCGTCTCGAGCATGAAGCGCGGGCCGCCCTTGAGGGCCTCGATGACAAGCTCCTCCTTCGCGAGGATGGACGGCACGAGCCCGTGCGTCTCATCCGCACGCGTGTAGGGCGTGGAGTGATGCTTGACGACCCGGCTCTTGTCGAGCCCCACTTTCTCGGCCATCGCCGCGAACTCCGCGAACGTCTCCGGCGTTGGGTCCTCCGTGTGGAGGACGACCGCGCAGCCGAGGCGCTTCGCAGTGGCCATCGTGTACCCTATCACATCATTGCACGCGTGAACGAGATCCGGTCCCACTGGGAAGTGCGGGCGGCCGACCTCGCCGAGGGCGACCGCCTTCCCCTGCACGACGTGCCGCGCCGCCAGATCGATCCCCTGCTTCATCGCGGCGACCGCGCCTTCCAGCCCGACGACCTCCTTCAGGTGCATGCATTCGACGGGGTAGGGCCCGAGGGCCACGAAAACTTGGAGGGAGGTCGCCCGGCGAACCGCGTCCGCCATCGCGAGGGTTTTCCGATACGCGCGATCGTAGTCGGCTCCGTGGCTGATGGGTACGTCGTCGTAGGGCGTGTGGGTGAGCATGATCGCGGTGCCCCCCGCGCGTTCGAAATCCTTCGCCGCCTCGACGCCCTTGAACTCCGCGCGGAGGTGCATGTGGTTGTCGAAGATCGGCAGCCGCCGGGCCATTCCTCGCCGCCCTCGGAGGTCAACCAGGAGGACGGAGCCGATAAGGGCTTCGCACTTACCGAACAGGGCGACATGTCCGCTGTGGCCACGGCGCCGTAGCTCTCTTGGCGCGTAACCCGATGGGTGTTGGGATCGCCCAGATGGATCCGGTGAAACGCGGAATGCCTCCGGTGACGAAGGCAGAGATCAAGACGGGACTCGAGCGGCTCGGCCTAGCGACCCGTAACGCCGTCGGCGTCCATAGCTCTTTGAGCCGCTTCGGATACGTCGCGGGTGGAGCGGACGCAGTGATCGACGCCATCCTCGAGACGGTCGGGACGGAGGGGACCGTCGTGATGCCGACCTTCTCCACGAACCGGATCATGATGGATCTCCTGCCAGAGGAGAAGGCCGCGGGCGCTTCGTATCTGTGTCGGGTCCTCCCCTACGATCCTGTGGAGACCCCATGCTGGACCGGCGCGATCCCCGAGACCTTCCGGAAAAGGCCGGGCGTGGTGCGGAGCCTTCATCCCTTGTTTTCCGTGGTCGCCGCAGGCGCGCACGCCCAAGAAATCGTCGACGCGGGTCGAGAACACTCGTTGTCAAGCTGGAGGAGGCTCATGGATCTCGGGGGTTTCATCCTCTTGGTCGGAGTCGGACTGGAGGTCTGTACGGCGATGCATCTCGCGGAAGAGCGGGTCGCGTTGCCACGACGGCTTCGGGATGAGGTGACGCCTCCGTCTTGGTCCACGAAGAAGTACCCTGAGGGAGAGTGGGATTGGGATTTCGGTCCGTACCCGGAGTTCGCCAAGATGGAGCGCCCGTGCCTCGAGCGCGAAATACTCGTGACCGCCATGATCGGACAGGCCACCCTGCGATTCGGGCGTCTGAAGGACTTGGTCGACCTGTATGACCTCTGGTTGAGGGAAGACCCTTACCGGTTCTACGTCACATAGCGCCCGGCAAACGGCACGTCGGACCGTGGATCACCGGAGCAGGCCCGCGGCCTTGAGTTCCTGGGTGATCTTCTCGACCGCCTGCTCGACATCCTGGGGCTTCCGCGCCCCCGTGCACACGAGCTTCCCGCTGCCGAAGAGAAGCACGACGACCTTCGGCTCGTCGATCCGATAGACGAGGCCCGGGAATTGCTCCGGCTCGTACTCGACCTTCTCGAGGCCGAGGGAGATTGCGATCGCGTTGAGGTTGATCTCCGTGCCGAGGTCCGAGGAGGCGACGATGTTCTGGACTTCGATTTCCGGGTTCTTCTTCAGCGGGATCCCGGCGGCCTCGATCTGCTTCGCGACGGTGTCGATCGCCGTCTTGACGTGCTCGAGGCTCTTCGCGCCGGTGCAGACCACCTTCCCGCTGCGGAAGAGGAGGGTCGCCGTCTTCGGCTCCTTCAGGCGGTAGATGAGGCCCGGGAACTGCTCCGGCTCGTACTCGGCCCCGCCGAGGGCCAGGGCAATCGCCTGGAGATCCAGTTCCTCGCCGAGGGAGGTCGACGCGACGACGTTCTCGATCTTGATTTTCGCCAGGGTAACACCCCCGAGGGGCGGACGGCCCCGTGCGTCCGTCGGCACCGTCGGTAGGAGCGGGATTTAAATAGTCCTTTATAAGGTTTCGGCCGGGGACCCTTCTCCCGGCGGGCTCTCAGGACTCCCCTGCACGATTCGTTGCCCTTCCCTCCCGCGCCTTGACCAGGGCGTAGAGGGTCTGGTTCAGCGGAACCGGGATGTTCCTCCGTGCCGCCACCTTCAGCACGGCGCCCGTGATCGCATCGATTTCCGTCCGGCGGCCGCGGTCCAAGTCCTGGAGCATGCTGGAGCGATTCGACCCGGTCCGGCGAGCGATCAGGACGGTCCGCTGGACGATCTCCCGGAGGTCGATGGCGGCGCCATCCGCCATGGCCACCCGAGCGCCTTCCGAGCAGACCGCCTCAAGTGCAATGCGAAGTGACTTGTCCCGAACCAGGCGACCGTTGGGGACGCCCGCGAGCGCGGCGAGGGGATTGATCGAGGCGTTCACGATGACCTTCGCCCAGAGTTCCGTGCGGACGTCGCTCGTGACCCGCGTCGGCAGGCCGGCCTCTTCGAGGAGGTCCCTCAGCCGCACGAGGTCGGGCTCGCCGACGCCCGACCACGCCCCGATCACCGTCTCGCCGAGACCCGCGTGTCGGATTTCCCCAGGACCCACGAACGTGACGCCGTGTGCGGTGGTGCCCGCGACGACGCGCGACGCGGTCCGCGCAATGATTTCGGGATTGTCGAGGCCGTTCTGCAGTGTAACGAACATCGCGGAATCGGCGAGGGGTCGCAGACGCCGCATCGCGCTTCCCGTGTCGTAAGCCTTCGTGGCCACGAGCACGATGTCCGCACGCCCGGTCTCCGGCACGTTCGTGACGGCTCTCGGTCTCGCGATCTTCGAGGTCTTGCCGGTGATTCGAAGACCGCGCTGGCGAATCGCCTTCACGTGATCCGTCCTCCCGATGAGCGTGACATCATTGCGGGCGGAGAGCAGACCGCCGAAGAAGCTTCCCATGGCGCCCGCGCCGAACACGAGGATGTGCACGCACGCGAATCGTCGTGCAGAACTAAACCGTTTGCATGCGATTTTCGCATGTGAGTACTTTTATAATAATCGGAGAATGTGGAATCTCGTTGCGAAAACCTGCATTCGCTACCTTTAAAAGTCGACAATCATATACACGTTGACAGGGAGGAAACGAGTGGCGAAGAAGAAGAAAGGCAAGAAGAAGAAGAGATAGGTCCGCAGCGAGGTTTTTTTGCTTCGTCCGCGCGCACGCAAGGACGGGAGCGGTGGACCCTTCTCAGCCTTTTTCTGCCCTTTTCATTCTCCTTGCCGTCAAGTCCGCAATCCGGAGCGGTTCCGGGATTCTCGTTTTCGTTGTGTGCCGTACGATCGACAGTGCGGTTTCCAGGGAAACGCGGTGGCCGACGGACACGAACACGGGCTTTGCGCCGCCCGGAGGAATCCACGCGTATCCGAGCGTTGAACCTTCGAACATGAGCGGCGTGGCATCAATTTTCGGATCGCGAGACGACCTCGGCCGCCCGACGAGTGGATGCTTGGCAACGCCAATCGTACGGATCCCGAGGCGGACTCCCACGAAGCACGCGATGCCGAAACGCACGGGATGCAGGCGACCATGGCCGTCGACTAGGACGATGTCGGGGGGCCTCGACAGACGTCCCAGTGCTTTCGCAACGGCAGGGAGCTCGCGGTACCCGAGGTACGTAGGAATGTAGGGGAAATCCACCGCAGTCTTTGCCTCTGCGATCTCGATGGGTTCCAGTGTGTCAACGCGGCAGGTCACTGCTGCGGCAAAAGCGCGGTCGCCCTCGTACGCGACATCGGCCGCTCCGATCAACTCGACGGGTTTGGGCTCGTCCTCCTCAGAAACCCGTTCGCTGAGTTCGATTTGCTCGTTCCGGAGTGCGGCAAGGAGTCCCAATGGCGGCAGGGATGAGACGAACGTCTCTCTCGATGCTCGACCCGCTTCGAGGCGAATGCCTTCGCGGCGGAGTTTGTCGGTCGCCTTCAGCAGGGGACGTCCGTCCGCGCGGACCACCCGGTGGGCGCCTCGCAGCTTGGGGCTCGACAGAATCAACGTCGCGACGGCTCGGGCCGCGCGAACGTCTCCCAGAGCTTCCGCGATTTCCCTGCACGTGGCCACCCGACCACGAGGAATCTCGGCCAGACATCGTTCCAGTGCTTCCGGGAAGCGCATCTCCACTCACACGGAATGGCGGACTCCCGCAAAACCTTTCTATCCCACCCTCTATCGATGGCATTGGATGATGGTTCTCCTCCGCGGCGGCATCGTCGTGACTCAGGACGCGAACCGTCGTGTGCTGAAAGGGGACGTCCTGGTCGATAGCGATCGAATCCGAGCCGTTGGATCCGTGGATGCCGAGGCCGACGAAGTCCTCGATTGTTCCGGATGCGCGGTCCTCCCTGGACTGATCAACACCCACCAGCATGTGGCGAACACGCTCCTCCGAGGCATCGCGGACGACGTGCCCCTGGAAGAGATGCTCGAGAAGTCCTTCGCGATCGATGCGAAGTTCACGCGGCGAGACGTGCAGATTGGAGCCCTGCTCGGGTGCCTCGAGATGATCCGCTCCGGGACGACGAGCTTCCATGATCTGTTCTATTGGGAGGATGAGGTCGCTCGCGCGGTCCGCGAGTCCGGCCTTCGCGGCTTCCTCTCCTGGAACACGCTCGATGAAGCGTACACGACCCAGCGCGGGAATCCCGTGCGGAATGCGGAGCAGTTCGTCTCGAAACACAAGGGCGACCCGCTTGTGACCCCGTCGATTGGGGTGCAGGGTGTGTACGTCGCCTCCGAGGAGACGTATACGAAGGCCCGCGAGGCCGCGGATCGGCTCGGCGTCCGGCTGCACACACATCTGGCGGAAACCCGCGGCGAGGTCTACGACCACGAGGCGAAGATGGGGCAGAGGCCCGTCGAATGGCTCGAGAGGATCGGATTCCTCTGCGACCGGCTCACGGCCGCGCATTGTGTCTGGCTGACCCTCAACGAAGTCCGAGTCCTCGCCCGCCACGGTGTGAGCGTGGCCCACTGCCCGGTGTCAAACATGAAGCTCGCGTCCGGGGGCGTCGCGCCGGTGCCGGAGATGCTCGGGGAGGGCATCGCCGTCTCCCTTGGCACCGATTCTCCCCTGTCGAACAACGGGTTGGACATGTTCGCGGACATGAAGGTCGCGTCGCTCCTCCACAAGGCGACGCGGTGGGACGCCCGCGTCGTGTCCGCGCATCAAGTCCTCGACATGGCTACGATCGGCGGCGCGCGGGCGCTCGGCGTGGACGCCGAGCTGGGTTCGATCGAGGTGGGGAAGCGCGCGGACCTGACGGTCGTCTCGCTGAAGCGCCCGCACACCACTCCTTTTTATCCCGCCAACGTCATCGGTCATCTCGTCTACAGCTCCCGCGGAGGAGACGTCCAGACGACCATGGTCGACGGGAAGATCCTGATGGCCGACGGCGTGGTGCGGACCGTCGACGAGGCGGACGTCATCGCCCGCGCCCAAGAAACCGCACGAGAATTGCTCGAGGCATGAGCGTTGATCTGCGGCGTCGATGAGGCCGGCCGGGGTCCTGTCCTCGGCCCACTGGTGGTCGCCGGCGTTGCGGTGGATTCCGATGTACCACTGAGGCAGCTGAACGTCCGCGATTCGAAGAAGCTCTCCCCGGACCGAAGGGGAGCGCTCGCTCCCTTCATCGAGAACGTTGCGAAACACGAGGTCCTCGTGATCCCCGCGGCCGAGATTGACGTGATGCGTGCGGAGATGAGCCTGAACGACTTCGAGGCGAAACTCTTCGCAAAGGTCATCGAGAGATTGCGTCCTGCGACCGCCTACGTGGACGCGGCGGATGTCGATGAGATCGAATTCAAGCGGGCGATTCAGCGGGAGCTGCCGTTCGAGGTCGAGATCGTGTCCCAGCACAATGCGGACGACCTCTTCCCAGTCGTGAGCGCGGCGTCGATCCTTGCGAAGGTCCGCAGGGACTCGGAGATGCGCGCGCTCGCGGCCGCGTTCCGCGAGGACATCGGATCCGGCTATCCGTCGGATCCCGCGACGATCACGTTCCTGGAAAAGTGGATTAGGGAGAAGGGGTCTCTGCCGCCGCACACCCGCGCCTCCTGGGACACGTCAAAGCGCCTCCTCTCGGGGGCCCGGGTCCGGAAACTCGATGAATTCGGCGGTGGGGAGAAATGAGGAATCTCCTAGAGGGGCTCATCGCGAAGTTCAACCAGAAGGTCGCGTCGGACGCCGCCCTGCGCGAGGAGATCGGCGACATGACGAAGACCGTCCTGATCGATCTCAAGGACGGGACGAAGTACCATTTCACCCTGAGGGACCGGAAGGTCACGTCCCTTGAAGATGGGAGCGTCGCGAATCCGGACATCACGATCGTCACGGACTCGGAGACGCTCCGAGCGCTGATCCTCCGGGAGATGGGTCCGTTCAAGGCGTATGCGCTCGGCAAGGTCAAGCTGAAGGGGAGCCTCGAGGACCTCGCCCGTTTCCGAAAGTTCTTCTGACGCGCACCGCGATAGGTTTATGTCGCACCGACCGATGCGTGGCCCGCCGCTCTCCGTCTGTTGAGGCATCCGCAGCGGGGTGGGGTAGCCAGGATATCCCGTCGGGCTCATAGCCCGGGACTCCCAGGTCCCCGGAGAGAAACCCGGAGATCGATGGTTCAAAAGGACGAGAGGACGCGCCTCCGTCCCTGGAAGTCCATCCCCCGCTATCGCGCCCGCTTGGAGGGCGGCATCCTCCTTCATCCCGAGCGGCCCCCGCGTGATTCTCACGACGCAATCTTTATCGTTGCCCTGCCGCGTGGCTCGCCCGTTCTCCGCATGATGGAACGCGTGAGCACGGGCGTCGAAGGACTCGACGCGATGCTACGGGGCGGCCTCCTCCCCCGGCGGCCCTACGTGGTCTCCGGCCCGACGGGCAGCGGCAAGACCATCCTCGGGATCCACTTCCTCCTCGCCGGGCTCCGGCGGCGAGAGCCTTGCCTCCTCGTCACGATGGACGAGCCCCCGTTCGAGATCAAATCGAACATGGGCACGTTCGGCTGGAACATCGATCGGCTGAAGATCCTCGATGCGACCCCGGACGTGCGCGCGCACAAGCGCACGCGCTCCGTGATCGATATCGGCACGACGATGGATGTCCGGGACATGGAGGACGTCCAAGGGATGCGTCAATCGTCCCAGATCAAGGCCCTCGAGGTCACGGTCCACAGCGTCCAGAAGATGATCAAGCAGGAGTTCGCGAACCGCCTGGAACGGACAAAGGAGCCGTACGAGCGGATCGTGATCGATTCCCTGACCGCGCTGAAGATGTTCTCCATGCAGGGCGAGGACAGCCGCATCCTGATCCAGTCGTTCATGCGCTTCCTCGCGGAGCTCGAGGCGACGACGGTCATTGTGTCGGAGCACCTCAACATGCGGGAGATCGAGACGGAGTTCTTCCTGAGCCGTGGGGAGATCCGCCTTCACAAATGGCTCGATGGAAATGTGATTCGCCGGGCGATTTCGATCGAGAAGTTCAGCGGATCCTCTTTCGACGACCGGATCCGACCTCTGACGATTGGAAACGCCGGGATCGTCGTCTTCCCGAACGCCCAGGCGTCGTTCCGCACGGAGGACACGAACCTCCGCGTCGGCGAGTCGTTCCTCGAGTCCCGGATCATCGAGGACGTCTCGAACGTCTTGGACGCTGTGCTCCGAAGCATCGACGAAGCCCATCGGCGCCAGGTCCCCGTGAAAGACGTCGAGGTCGCGCTGTCGCGGGCGATGGTGCACTTCCAGCGCCGGCACTACCAGAAGGCTCTCAAGCAAGCCCTCGCGTGCGACTCCCAGCTCAAGCAGCGCCTCGGCGAAGTGCCGCCGCCTCCGCCCCCGCAGCCGACGACGCCGCCGAAACCTCCGGAGGACCAGCGGTGAACGGTCCGATCAAGATCCGAACGGGCATCCAAGGATTGGACAAGATGCTCCATGGCGGCCTCGTCCCCGGCCGGCCGTACATCGTGTCCGGCCCCCCCGGCGCGGGAAAGACGATCCTGTCCATCCAATACCTCCGGGAAGGCCTCGAAGGGGGCGAGCGCTGCCTCTTCGTGGCCATCGAGTCGCCGCCGAACGAACTGAAGATTAACATGCGGCCGTTCCGCTGGAACCTCGACGACCTCGACGTCCTCGATGCGAACTCGGACATCCGCCGGTTCGAGCCTACGCCGATCCTCGAGATCTCCACGGAGACGGAGCCGATCAAGATGCGGGCCCTCGACGAGCGCATCCGCAAGACGCCGGACTTCGAGAGCCACGAGGTCACGGTGCATTCCCTCCAGCAGCTCCTGAAGAATCTCTTCGTCAAGCGAAAGTACGAGCGCGTCGTGATCGATTCGATCACCGCCCTGAAGTACTTCTGCATGAAGGAGTTCGAGGAGGTCCTCACGACCCAGTCGTTCATGCGGTTCCTGACAGAAGCCGGCGTGACGTCCCTCCTCACCCTCGAGCTCCCGGAGGAGGGCGATGTCCCGCCCGAGGCGTTCCTGGCACGCGGCGAGATCCGCCTGCACAAGCTCCGCGACGAAACCGGAATCAAGCGCTTCGTGTCCATCGAGAAGTACAAAGGCTCGAGCCACGAGGAGTTCGTCCACCCGTTCGAGATCACGAATCAGGGCCTTGTCGTCAACGCGAACGCGTCGGCGGCGCCGTCTCGGGGGGTGTAGGCTGCCGAACCGCGGCATCCATGTGGCAGATGTCCATTTGGGGACTTGTCAGACGAATGTATGACTAGGTTTAAATACCCTTACCTCAATTCTCCCGGCCGTCAGAATCCATCGGGATGGGATGGTTCGATGAAATCGATTCTCAACGAGGCCTTGGCCCGCCACGAGCAAGCCGAGGAGAAGGAAGAGCGCGCGGCGGCCGAGAAGGCCGCCAAGACCGAGTCCAAGAAGACCGCGGACGACAGCGAGATCGAGAAGATCGTGGAGTCGATCAACGTCTCGATCAAGATTATCGGTTGCGGCGGCGGCGGGTCCAATACGATTAACCGTTGCAGCGAGGCCGGAATCAGCGGCGCGCAGATGGCCGCGGTCAACACGGATGCCAAGCACCTCCTGTCCGTCCATGCGCCGAAGAAGATTCTGATCGGCAAGCGACTGACGAAGGGGCTCGGCGCGGGAGCGCTCCCCGAGGTCGGCGAGCAGGCGGCCCACGAGAGCGAGGAGGAGATCCGGGACTTCGTCAACGGAGCCCACGTGGTCTTCATCACCGCCGGGATGGGGGGCGGCACAGGCACCGGCTCGGCGCAGTACGTCGCGCGGATTGCGAAGGAGGAAGGCGCCCTGACGATGGGCGTCGTCACGATGCCGTTCAAGTCCGAGGGGAAGATCCGCATGGAGAACGCGGACGCGGGCCTCGACAAGCTCCGCAAGTTCTGCGACACGACAATCGTGATCTACAACGACAAGCTACTCGAGCTCGTTCCCCGGCTGCCGATCAACGCGGCGTTCAAGGTGGCCGACGAGATCCTCATGCAGTCAATCAAGGGCATGACGGAGATCATCACGAAGCCCGGGCTCGTGAACCTGGACTACGCGGACCTGATGACGATCATGAAGGGCGGGGGCGTCGCGATGATCGGAATCGGTGAGAGCGAGGAAGAGCGTGATCGGATCGAGTATGCGATCAATGAGGCCCTCGAGTCCCCGCTCCTCGGCGAGGTGGATCTGAGCCACGCCCGGGGCGCCCTTGTCCGCGTGGTCGGCGGGCCGGACTTGACCGTCTCCGAAGCGGAGCGGGCCGCGGAGATCGTCGGCCAGAAGATCAACCCGATGGCGCGAATCATCTGGGGCTGCTCCGTCGAGGATAGCTTGGAACACATGGTCCGCGTGCTGCTCGTCATCACGGGTGTGAAGTCCAAGTCGATCGTGGGCAAGGACGTCTACACGGGTCCCGTGGCGGTCTCGAGCGACGTCGATGAGGTACGCTGACCTCCTCCTCTTTTTACCCAACCTTCTTCCCTTTTCATCTCCTTCGGGTCGAGCATGAGCGCCCGGCGGCCTCGGTACCGATACGTTGCCTTCGAGGTGCTAGGCCCACGGGCCTTCGCGCGCGAGGAGCTCATCGAGGCGTTGCGGGGCCTCCCGTCGGCGCCGTGGCTCGTCGAATTCCGTGGTTCGATCGGCCTCGTCCGTTGCACGAACCTCACCAAGGAGGAGACGATCCGCCGCCTCGGCGGGATCTCGTCCATCGGCGGTCAGCCCGTTCGCGTCGTGACGATCGGTACATCGGGAACGATTCGCCGGGCGGAACAGAAGTATCTCCGCCGTCGTCCCTCGCGCCCTTCGTCCCCGGGTAAATAAGCCTTATATGCGAGTGCCCCTTTAGCGGCGAAGAGGCACCGTATGCAGCCGGGTCAAATGGCGTATGACAGGGCCATCACCGTCTTCAGCCCCGATGGCCGACTGTTCCAAGTCGAGTACGCTCGCGTCGCCGTCACCCGTGGCAACACCACGGCAGGTCTGAAGTTCAAGAACGGCATCGTGCTCATGGCCGACAAGAAGATTGGCTCCAGGCTCGTCGAAACCTCCTCGATCGAGAAGATCTTCCAGATCGACGAGCACGTCGGCGCGGCGACCTCGGGCCTCGTCGCGGACGCCCGCGTCCTCGTGGACTATGCCCGCTTGGTCGCCCAGATCAACAAGGTCACCTACAACGAACGGATCGGCGTGGACCTCCTCGTGAAGCGGATTTGCGACTACAAGCAGAACTACACACAGTACGGCGGGGTCCGCCCGTTCGGGACTGCGCTCCTCGTCGCCGGAGTGGACGATCTCGGAACGCACCTCTTCGAGACGGACCCGAGCGGCGCGCTCGTCTCGTACAAGGCGGGAAGCATCGGCGCGGGCCGGAACACGGTCATGGAGCTCTTCGAGGAGAAGTACAAGGAGGGCATGAACCAGGACGACGCGGTCCTCTTGGGCCTCGAGGCGCTCCAGAAGGCTTCCGAAGGCGAGAAGCTCGACGCGAAGGCGATTGAGGTCGGGCTCGTCATCGAAGGCCAGAAGTTCCGTCGGCTCTCCGAGGCCGAGGTGGCCCAGTACCTGTCCCGGCTGCCCCAAGCCTCCTAGGGGAGCCCATGCCGAAGGAGCTCCGCTCCGAACGCCGGGACGACGTTTTCAAGGAATACGTCATCGCACGCATCGAAAAGGCCGGCGAGAAGTTTGAGGTCCTCGTGAAGCCCGACGCGGTCCAGAGGCTCCGGGACGGGAAGGAGGTCAACCTCCTCGCGGAGCTCGCGATCGACGAGATCTTCCGCGACGCGCACAAGGGTTCCAAGGCCGCCGAGGAGAAGATGGCGGAGTTCTTCGGCACTGCCGCGCCCCTCGAGGTGGCCAAGCAGATCATCCAGCGCGGCGAAATCCAGCTGACCACGGAACAGCGTCGGCAGATGCTCGAGGCGAAGCGCAAGCAGATCGTGCAGTACATCGCTGCGAACGCGATCAACCCGCAGACCGGGGCGCCTCATCCGCCGCAGCGGATCGAGATCGCAATGGGCGAGGCAAAGGTGCACATCGACCCGTTCAAGGGCGTAGAGGCCCAGGTCAAGGATGTCCTCGACGCGCTCCGGCCGCTCATCCCGATCCGGTTCGAGAAAGCCCGGATTGCGGTGAAGCTCAGCGCGGAGGACAGCGCGAAGTGCTACGGGGACATCAAGGCCTTCGGCTCCATCCTGAAGGAAGAGTGGCAGCCCTCCGGCGCGTGGATCGGGGTCGTCGAGATGCCGGCCGGGATGCAGACGGAATTCCTCGAACGGCTGAACGCGAAGACGAAAGGGAACGTGGAGACGCGGATTCTGAAGGCGGATCAGAGGGTCTGAGCGCTGCGCGCGGCGTCCACCCAAAACCTCAAGTAGCCCCCGCCGCTTGGACCGCGTCGCGTGAGAGAGAGACACCAATGGAAGGCAGAGGCCCGGTTCGCCAGATTGTCATTCCTGGCGAGGCCGTGGGCGGCTCCGATGTGAAGCCGGGGCCAGGGACGTTTTTCGAGGGCGGGAGGGTCTACGCGTCCCAGCTCGGCGTGCTGACGCAGCGGGACGGCACGGTCAGCGTGATCCCGCTCTCGGGTCGGTACATCCCCCAGCCAGGGGATGCCGTCATCGGCGAAGTCGTCGACATCGGCCCCTCCCATTGGCTCGTGGACATCAACTCTCCCTATCCCGCGCCCCTCCATGCCACGGAATCCCCCTGGCACGTGGAGTTCGGCGACACGGGTCGGTTCCTGAACGTCGGAGACGCGATCATGGCCCACGTCCTCAGCGTGGACGAGATCAAGCGAATCCAGCTGACAATGCAGGACCGCGAGGCGCGGCGGCTGAAAGGCGGCCAGCTCCTCGAGATTTCTCCGACGAAGGTCCCGCGGGTGATCGGCAAGCAGGGGAGCATGATCACCCTGATCAAACAGTCGACGGGATGCCGCATCTACGTCGGCCAGAACGGGCGGATCTGGCTCGACGGCGACGACCGGAGCACCGCCCTCGCCGCGCGCGCAATCAAGTTCGTCGAGGAGCGTGCCCAGGCGGTCGGCCTCACGGAGGCCGTGAAGGATTTCCTCGCGAACGCGCGGCGGACCCAGGGAAGCCCGGGGCGCGCCTGATGGATGGATACGAATGGAAGACATCGAGCATTTCGAACGAGAAGTGAAGCTGATTGACGAGAACGGCGTACGACTCGACGGGCGGAAGTCGGACGACCTCCGCCCGATTCGAATCGAGGCAGGCGTCCTGCGTCGCGCGGACGGGTCCGCGTACGTGGAGTGGGGAGGGAACAAAGTCCTCGCCGCGGTCTACGGGCCGAGAGAGGCCCACCCGAGGCATCTGCAGGATCCCGCGCGGGCCCTCGTGCAGTGTCGCTACAACATGGCTCCGTTCAGCGTCTCGGATCGGAAGCGACCCGGGCCGGATCGGCGGTCCGTGGAGATCTCGAAGGTGATCTCGGAAGCCTTCGCCTCCGTGGTGTTCGCGGAGCAGTTCCCTCGCACGTCGGTGGACATCTTCATCGAGGTCCTCCAGGCCGACGCCGGGACGCGATGCGCGGGATTGACCGCCGCTTCCGTGGCCCTCGCGGATGCGGGCGTCCCGATGAAGGATCTCGTGACCTCCTGCGCCTCTGGCAAGATTGGGGGCGTTGTGTGCCTCGACCTGGACAAGGAGGAGGACAACTTCGGCGAGGCCGACTGTCCGATGGCGATTGTGCCCCGCACGGGCGAGATTGTGCTCCTCCAGATGGATGGCCATCTCACCTACGAGGAGTTCCAGAAGGCGATGGATCTGTCCATCGGAGCGACGAAGCGGATCTATGAGATGCAGCGCGACGCCCTGCGGCGGCGCTATTCCGTCACCTTGGAGGAGATCCTGAATGAGTCGCCCCCGCCGCCTCCGCCGGCGGAGGAACCGGTCCTCCGGGACCCCACCTCCGAGTACGAGCGGTTCGAGGCGGATCTGGACCGAGAGGTGGGGCCATGAGCGAGGAGATCGTCTCCGACCTCATGCGGGAATATGTGTATCGGCTCGCCTCGAGCGGGAAGCGCGCGGACGGCCGGCGCCTCGACGAGCCTCGGAAGCTCCAGATCGAGCGCGGTTTCGTCAAGACCGCCGAAGGTTCCGCGAGGGTGAAGCTGGGGAACACGGAGGTCCTCGTCGGGATCAAGATGTCCGTGGGTGAGCCGTATCCCGACACCCCGAACACCGGCGTGCTCTCGACGAGCGTGGAGCTCATCCCCATGGCCAGCCCGACGTTTGAGGCGGGGCCGCCGCGACCCGACGCGATCGAGCTCGCGCGCGTCGTGGACCGGGGGATCCGGGAATCGAAAATGGTCAATATGGAGAAGCTCTGCATCACCCCCAAAGAGAAGGTCTGGGTCATGTTCATCGACATCCACGTCCTCGATTATGACGGGAACCTGTTCGATGCGTGCTCCTACGGCTCCGTCGCCGCCCTCGCAAATACGATTGTCCCGGCGAAGGCGCAGGGCCTCGGTGACGACTTCCCGCTGCCCGTGGAGCACTGGCCCGTCTCGGTAACGACCGTGAAGATCAAGGACATCCTCCTCGTCGATGCAAGCCTGGACGAGGAGCGGATGGCCGACGCTCGGCTCACCGTGACGACGGACGAGAACGGGGACATCCGAGCGATGCAAAAAGGCTTAAGTGGAAGCTTCTCTTACGACGAGGTCAAGCGGATCATCGAGGCCAGCCAGAAGGTGGGCCACGCGATCCGCCCCTTGCTCCGTCCCTGAGGTCTCCTCCATGGCGCGTCGCACTCGCAAGGTCGGCGTCGTCGGCCGATACGGCCCCCGCTACGGCGTGCGAATCCGCCGGCGAGTCCAGGAGATTGACGAGGGAGTGAGGAGCAAGCACGTCTGCCCGAACTGCCAGGCGGTTGCAGTGAAGCGCCGCAGCTCCGGCGTGTGGGCGTGCCGCCATTGCGGCGCCATCTTCGCGGGCGGAGCCTACCGCCCTGTCGTAACGACGAGCTTCAAACGCGAGGTCGCTGCGGCCGAGGAAGGCGAGGAGCCGGAGAAGGAGGAGGCCTGACGTGTACAAGTGCGCGATTTGCTTCGAGCCGATCCGGACGAATATCAACACGGTCGGGATCCAGTGCGAGCGCTGCGGCTCGAAGATCTTCTACAAGGAACGGCCCAACGTGAAGAAGGTCGTGAAGGCGCGGTGACCATGCCTCGCGCCTCGATCACGCTCGAAGGACCCGAGGCCTCCGTCCTCCGCCGGGCCCTCGAGCCCGAGGCGGGCCGCGACGTCCCCAAGGCGAGGGTCACGGTCGCGGGCGGGCCGCGGCGGCTATCGATCACGATCGACGCGGACGACACGAGCGCTCTCCGCGCCGCGGTGAATTCCTATCTTCGTTGGGCCGACCTCGCCGCCCGGGTGCATCGTGAGGTGAGGGGATGAAGGAGATCTCTCCGCAGTTGCAGAACCAGATCGCGCAGTACCAGCAGTTGCAGCAGCAGCTTCAGGTCCTCGGCTCGCAGCGGATTCAGCTGGAGGCGAAGCTGCGCGAGATCGAGGGGACCCTCGAGGAGCTCGGGAAGCTCGCGACGGACACCCCGATCTACAAGAGCATCGGGATGCTCCTCGTTCGCCAGGAAGACCGGAACGCCCTCAGGACCGAGCTGGAGGAGCACAAGGAGACCCTCACGATCCGGGTCAGGTCGCTCCAGAAGCAAGAGAAATCCCTCACGGAGCGCTATGAACAGCTCGGCGAGAAGATTCAGCAGGCGTTGGGTAGCGGGTCCCAGGAGCCGAAGGGTGGCTGACCGCCCGACGGCCGTTCGGATCGCGAAAACCCTTATATCGACGCGGCCGTTGGCCACGTCGTGGCGGACGAATCCACGACGGCGGAAGCCCGGCGGCCGGTGATCCAGGCGGGTAGCCTGTCGCGGTTCGTCATGATCTTCCTCGGTCTCCTCGCGATCTTCGCGATGTTCGATTACAGCATCGCGACGGCGTTCGCGAACATCGCGGACTATGTCCTCATGCCTGTGATCGGCTTCGGCGGCGGCGCCCCCGTGCTCACGATCCTTTTCGCCGGCATGCTCACGACGACGATCTCCTCGATCGTGCGCGATCGTCTGACGGACTGGGTCAAGATGGCCCGGACCCAGAAGACAATGAGCGCCTGGCGCAAGGAGCAGATGGACGCCATCCGGAAGGGCAATTCCGCAAAGCTTCAGAAGCTGAAGGAGGCCCAGCAGGGCTTCATGAAGGACCAGATGGCGATGGTGACGACGCCGTACAAGATGATGGCCCTCACCCTGTTCCTCTTCATCGTGATCGTCGCTTGGCTCCGCTTCTTCGTGGAGACCCTCCTGTTCTACCAGGGAAATCAGTGGATCGCGGTGCCGTGGTCCCCGAGCGTGTACCTGCCCAACTTCGTGGCGATCATGCCCGGGTGGCTCCTGCTCTACTCCCTTCTCGCGATCCCGTTCAGCTCCATCGTCGCCCGTGTCCTGAAGTACGTCCGGTTCAAGCGCCGACTCGAGGAGATGGGCGTCGCGCTCGAAGCGGAACCCGAGCCGACCGCCTGAGGGTCCGCGATGATCATCGCGATCGGCGGACCGCCCGGGAGCGGCAAGACGACGGTCGCGGAGCACTTCGCGAATGCCCACGGGTACGTCCTGGTGTCGGCGGGGATGATGTTCCGCCAGATGGCCCAGGCCCATGGTGCCGACCTCTCGGAGTTCTCGCGCGAGGCGGAGCACGATCACACGATCGACCGGGAGCTCGACCGCCGGGTGCTCGAGGAGATCATGCGGCAGGACGCGTTCGGCTCCGACGTGATCGTCGACGGGCGGATCCAAGCGTACCTCCTGGCCCAGCGGAAGATCCCCTGCCTGAAGGCGTGGATCGACGCGCCCTTCGAGATCCGCGCGGGACGGATCGCCGACCGTGAGGGGAAGCCCGTTGAGGTCGCTCGGAAAGAGATCGCCGACCGCGAGGCGTCTGAGCGGACCCGATACCGGGCGATCTACGGAATTGACCTGAGCGACACCACCGTCTTCGACCTCGTGATCGATTCCTCCGACAAGACGCCGGACGAGATCGTCTCCCTCGTGTGGTCCCGGGTGGCGGGATGAGCGACCTGATCGTCCTCCATGAGCCCCCCGAGTCGAAGCATGGGATGCGACCCGAGGAGCGCCCGATCGAGGAGCGGATTCGGCTCGGGGTCGCGATCGTCGACAAGCCCCAGGGCCCGACGTCTCACCAGGTCAGTGCGTGGGTCCGCGATCTGTTCGGCGTCCCGCGCGCGGGCCATTCCGGCACGCTCGATCCTCGGGTGACGGGGGTCCTGCCAGTGGCCCTCGCGGACGCCACCCGAGGGCTCGAGGCGGTCCTTGAGGGGGACAAGGAGTACGTCGGGATTATGCAAGTCCACCAGGACGTTGAGGAACGTCGCGTCCGTTCCATCATGGCCCGATTCGTCGGGGACATCTACCAGACGCCGCCGATGCGCGCTGCCGTCAAGCGGGAACGGCGGACCCGCCACATCTACGACCTCGAACCCCTCGAGTTCTCCGGACGCAACGTCCTCTTCCGCGTGCGCTGCGAGTCCGGGACGTACGTGCGTACTCTCTGCGTGGACATCGGGGAGGCTCTTGGGACCGGCGCGAACCTGGTCGACCTACGGCGGACGCGGACCGCGACGTTCACGGAGACGGAGGCCCGGCCCCTCCATGCGTACCGCGACGCGCTCGTGTTCTGGAAGGAGGACGGGGACGAATCCGGCCTTCGGGAGATCCTCGCGCCGTTCGAGCGGCTCCTCGCGCACCTGCCCCGGATCGTCGTAAAGGACACCGCGGTGGACGCGCTCTGCCATGGCGCGAACCTAGCCATCCCCGGCGTCGCGAAGCTCTCGCCCCACATCCAGAAGGGCCAGCTCGTGGGCGTGTTCAGCGCGAAGGACGAGGCCGTCGCCATCGCCAGGGCCCAGATGCCCTCGGAGACGATCGTGGACGCAAAGTCCGGCATCGTGGCGGACACGGTCCGGGTCCTGATGGACCCCGGGACCTATCCAAAGCTCTGGAAGTGAGGGCATGGGCGTCGACCCCTGGGGATTCGACGTAGAGCGCCAGGTCCTTGCACGACGGCTTCGAACCCGCCGACTTGTGCTCGCGCTGGTCCGCGACGCGCTCCTGCTCGCCTTCTTCCTCGCTCTGCTGGCGGGCGGGTCCCTCGCCGTCCGCGACGGAATCCTCTCCCTGGGAATGCCTCGGTGGGCCGCGATCGCGGCGTACCTGCTCGTCCTGTTCGCGATCGCCAGTGCGCTCAGCCTCCCGTTCGCCTACTTGAACGGCTTCCTCTGGGAGGTCCGGGCGGGGCTCTCCTCCCGCACCCTGGGTTCCTGGCTGAAGGACCTTGCGAAGTCGATGGGCTTGACCGCCGGCATGGTGGTACTCGCGGGCGAGGTGACCGTCGGGCTCCTCCTCGTGCTCCCGGGAACCTGGTGGATCGCTGCATGGGGGCTCGGGCTCCTACTCTCCCTCGTCTTCGGCGCCCTCGCCCCCATTCTCTTCGTGCCGCTCTTCTACCGCCTCCGACCGATCCAGGACCCCGCGCTGCGCGCGCGATTCGAGGCCCTCGCCTCGGCCGCGGGGACTCCGGTCCTCGGGGTCTACCAGCTCGAGGCTTCCGCGAAGACTCGGCGCTCGAACGCGGCGGTGATGGGCTATGGTCGTACCCGACGCATCGTCCTGACGGACACGCTCTTACGGGAGTACGCCCCGGAGGAGATCGAGTCTGTCTTGGCGCACGAGCTCGCGCACCAGAAGCATCGGGATCCTTGGACCGCATTCGCGTATGGGGCGCTGTCTTCCTTTCTGGTCCTCGGAATCGCGGCGCTGGGATACGGCTCAACGTATCCATCGTTCGGGATTCCTGTCTCGTCGGACCTGGCCGGCTTGCCGCTTCTGGCGTTGTACGCCGGCATCGCTTCCGCTGTGCTCGGTCCTTTGGAACTCTGGGCCTCCCGTCGGCGGGAACATTCTGCGGATCGCTTCGCCCTCGAACTCACTCAGAATCCGCAGGCGTTCGCCTCCACGATGGTTAAGCTCCACGACAAGAACCTCGGAGTGGCCCATCCTCGGTGGATCGAGGTGTGGCTATTCTACAGCCATCCCCCGGGCCGCGATCGCGTGGATCTCGCCCGGGCCTTTGCTGCGACAAGGTAGCCGAGAACCTTTATTATGAAGGAGCCGATGGCACGGAACGCTGGGTGCCGAGGTCGCCTAGTCCGGTAGGGCGCCAGCCTGGAGAGCTGGTGGTCGAAAGGCCTCGGGAGTTCAAAAGGCTCCCGCCGCTCTGGTGACGGCTGCCTGGAATTCTCCCCCTCGGCGTTCAGCCTTTTCCGATGGGCCGCCCCGCTACCTACTGCTTTGCCGAAATCTTGATAGTCCTTCGTCGCTCTTTGCGCTCCAGAGGGTGAAGTGGATGGAGATCCCGATCTATAGCCGGCTTCGAAAGATGGAACCATCCCTGGCGACGCTCTTTCTCATCGTCGTCGGTGCCGTGGCCATCATCGGCTTCTTTGCTGCCGTGAGCAGTCCCGTGGGCGACCTCCTTGGCCAAGGGAGCTGGAGACTGCCCTCGACGTTCCATGGCATCGCCGCGACCATCTTCGTGCTGGGACTGACGATCGCGCTCTATCTCGCCTGGCGCATGTTCACCGGAGAAATCCGGGCCTTCCGCGATCTCAAGTACCTGGCGGTTCTCACATCCGTGCTCTCCGCGTTCACGATCGCCTTCGGCAATTGGATTTACATCGCATATCGCGCACCGGGAGGACCCCGGGAGGAGATCCTCGCGTCGTTGCCAGCGATTCACAGAGTCTTCTTCGAATTCAAGGAATACATGGCCCTGTTCACCTTCCCGTTGATCGTCGCCGCCACGTTCGCGCTCTGGTCGTACGACAAGGAAATCCTGAAGAACCGGCATCTGCGAGCGGGTGTGGCGGTGGCCATCGGACTGGCTTGGGTCTACATGATGATCGCCTATGTGCTTGGGGCTGCGATTACGAAGCTCGCCCCGGTGTGATGACCATGGCCACGGGAACGGAAGTCGAAGCGAACGTCGCTCCAGAAGAAGAGCCGAAACTGGGACCTGGGCCCGGTCTCGCCGCCCTCCTTGCCGCCATGATCGGACTGTTGACCATGGCGCTCGTGAACCTGGGGACGGAAATCAGCAAAGGCTTCGGAACGTTCGTCTGGGACGTCGGCAAGGCATGGGTCCCCGGCGCTGCGGGCATCGGGCCCTATTCCGGCAAAGAGACGTTCCTGCTCATCGGCTGGCTGGTAAGCTGGGTCGTCTTGCACTTTGCGCTCCGTTCCAGGAAAGATCTGGACGTGCGCCTCTGGGTCGGGATTTTCTTGGTCGGCATGCTTGCGGCGACGCTGCTTCTCTGGCCGCCAATCTACGGGGCGATTGCGGAAGCCTTCTGACCCTCGCCGAGAGTCGGATCAAATGGCCGGTTTTGGACGTCTTTCGCTCTGCGACTAGCTCTTTCCCGCGCGGGTCCCGGCCAGCCTTGCCTTGAGCTGTTCGATGGGTTTCACGGGCCGCGGGTCGACCTTTCGGAGCGTCGCGAGGTACAGGCTCACGTAATCGCCGAGGTACAGGAGCCCGAGCATCCTCCCGAGAAGATCCGGGGCGTCGTCCTCCACGCGCTCAACTTTCGTGTATCGTCCCATGAGGTGCGCGGTCGCGTCGAGTCGCCGTCGCATCTCCGGCGTCTCATCCGCATCCCGGAGCATGACGGGAGCGAAGCGGCGCGAGGTCTCGTCCGAACACCATCCGACGAGTTCGTTGTGGTCCGCCTCCGGGAAAGCGGAGGCGAAAGCGAGGACCTTCGCGTTCTCGTTGAACTGCGTCTGCCAGCGCTTCGCCACTGCGGTGAAAGGCGGCGCCCCATAGACGATTGGCACGCGCCCTCTGAGCCGCACGGCGAGGGCCTTCGCGCGGTTCGAGCGAAGGCCGGCATCCGGACGATAGCGCGAGCGCAACTCGCGGAGGTGGACGATCGTCCGCCGGAGTTCGCCTCGGAGGTCGCCGTAGACCCAGTCTTCGCCGATTCCCGGGAGGATGCCGAAGAGATGGCCGAACGCCCCGCGCGGCGGCAGGCCGGGCGGCACCTCGAGGAGGTGCGCGTTCGTCTCCCGCGCGAGTGAGGCCAGCGCGCCGCCGGACGTTACGACGAGGAGGGCGCATCCGAGCTTGATCGCCTGGGAGGTCGCCGCGAGCGTCTCCTCCGTGTTGCCGGAGTAGCTCACCGCGATCAGGACGTCCCCTGATTGCGCGTACGAGGGAAGGCGGTATTCGCGGACTACCTGGATCGGGACCTTTGACCGGTCCGCGACCCATGCCGTGAAGATGTCTCCCGCGATCCCGGAACCGCCCATCCCCGCGATGAAGACGTGGCCCGCGTCCTGCAAGTCCACGTGCGTCCCCATGCCGCGGCGGAGCCCCTCTTCGAGCTGCTCCGGCAGGGAGGCGATGATGTCTCGCATCCCGCCGCGGTCGACCTTCGCCACGTCGTCCTCGTCGAGCACTCCGCGTGGAAACGGGCCCGGAGAAATAAGCCCTCCGGCGCCCCTTTCGTCTACTATGAAAATGGTAGTTACAACAAACTTGAAATAATTCGCGGCGGTCCTCTGAATCGTGGACGACGTGAGACGCGCCTTGGATTGCCTGCGTCGCGGGGAGTTCATGCTCGTCTACGACGGCGACGGCCGGGAAGAGGAGACCGACCTCACGATCGCAAGCGAATTCGTTACGTCGGATGCGATCCGTCGACTGCGCAAGGACGCGGGCGGCTTGATCTGCACGACCCTCGTCGGAGACATTCGATCCCGCTTGGAACTCCCGTACATGGTCGACGTCCTTCGCCACGCTGGCCGCGCTTTCCCGATCCTCGAGGCGGTTGCGAAGGAGGACATGAAGTACGACCGGAGGAGTGCTTTCTCGATTGCCGTGAATCACCGCGACACCTTCACCGGCGTCACGGACCGAGATCGGGCCCTCACGATATCACGATTCGCTGCACTCGCCCGCGAGGCCCTTCGCCGAGAGAACGGATGGGCCGCACACGCGTTCGCGGAGGAATTCCGTTCCCCGGGCCACGTGCCCCTCCTCAATGCGGACGAGCCGCTCCTCCGCGACCGGCGAGGCCACACGGAACTCACGACGGCATTGGTGATCATGGCGGGGCTCACGCCCAGCGCGACCATCTGCGAGATGATGGCCGACGACGGACGCGCCCTCTCCAGGGAAGATGCAAAGGCATATGCGCGAGAGCACAATCTCGTGTTCCTGGAAGGGCAGGACATCGTCCGGGCGTGGCGCGCATGGTCCGTGTAATGGCGACGGGGGTCTTCGATCTCCTCCATCCCGGCCACTTCTACTTCCTGTCCGAGGCGAGGCGGCTCGGGAGCGAGCTCATCGTCGTCGTTGCCAGGGACAGTACGGCGAGGAAGTTCAAGCACGAGCCTATCATGTCGGAAGCCTCTCGAGTCCAGATGGTCTCGGCCCTGAAGCCGGTGGACCGCGCGGTCCTGGGCCACGAAGGGAACATCTATGACATCCTCGACGAAATCCGCCCAGACATCATCGCTCTCGGCTACGATCAGGCTCATAACGAGGATCGCATCCTCGAGGAATGCAGGAAGCGGGGGCTGGACACGAAGGTCGTTCGCCTCCCGCGGTTCGAAGGGGATCTGGACGGAACGAGAAAGATCGTGCGGAAGGTGAGTGAGTGGCTCGCACTCCAAGAAAGGCTCAGCAGGGTCGAGGGACGACGGTCGCCCGAGGACGCGTCAGCGCCCGGAAGTTGAAGCGGATCGGCATCGTGGACACGAGCTTCGCGCGATTCGACATGGCCTCGTCCGCGATCGATCAGCTTCACGCCCAAGGCGGCGGCTTCGAGGTGGTCCGCTATACGGTCCCGGGAATCAAGGACCTCGCCGCGGGCTCTCGGATCCTCCTCGACCAAGGATGCGATCTCGTGATGGCCCTTGGGATGGTGGGCCGACAGACCGTGGACAAGGATTGCGCCCTCGCCGCGGATTTCGGCTTGCAGCTCGTCCAGGCGCAGACGGGGAAGCACATCATCGGCGTGATGGTCCACGAGGAGGAAGCGCCCGATGACGAGAAGCTCGCGTGGCTGTTCGACCGGAGGACGCGCGAGCACGCGATCAATGCCTACGACCTCCTGTTTCGACCCGAGGCCATCCGCGCGAGGGCGGGGACGGGCCAGCGGGAAGGCTACGCCGACGCGGGCCCGATCCGGGTGAAGCTCTCGTGAGGATTGCGATTGTTGCGTCCCTGTTCAACCGCGATGTCGTCGACCTCATGGTCGAGAGGGCCCTTGCCCGCGCGCGTGAGATCGACGCGAAGGTCATCGCCGTCGTCCGGGTCCCCGGAGCGTTCGAGATCCCTCTTGCGGTGCAACGCCTCTTGGAAAGAGACGACGTGGACGGCGCCGTCGCGGTGGGCGCGGTAATCAAAGGCGAGACCCTCCATGACGAGACGATCATGCACGCGACGTCGCACGCCCTGATGGAGATCGGCGTGCGCACTGGCAAGCCCGTCGGCCTCGGGATTACGGGCCCGGGGATGACCGACGAACAGGCGATGGCCCGAATCGACCGTGCCGCGCGGGCCGTGGATGCGGTCGTCGCGATGGACAGGTTGTTGCGAGGCCTCCGACCTCTTTCACCATCCGAACTTGAGACGGAAAGGTTTAATTCAGATAGGTCTCAATAGGGGCGAGACCCGCGACCGAGAGGTCCAGGAAGTCGCTAGCATGGCCGACATCGCCGCGATCGAGTCCATCCTGCATGAGATCGAGAAGTCCGCGGGCGTCGAGGACGCTGTGCTCGTTTCGCGGAGCGGCATGCACATCGCTGGGACGGTTCCGAGGGGCGCGCATGCGGAAACCTTCGTTGCGATGTTCGCAATCCTTCTCGGCGCAGCGGAGACCGCGACCTCCGAACTGAAGGAGCGCCTCGACAGCGTCGTAATCAACCTCGAGGCGAGTCGGGTCATGATCGTGAACGATGGTCCGAAGGCGCTTTTCGTCCTGCGAGCCTCTCGGGACGCGGACCCACGCCGAATCAAGCAGGAAATCGAGAAGTACGCGAAGCAGATTGAGGAATACCTCTAGTCAGATCCGCCGCATCCCGCGCACGATCCACTCGCCGACGCACTTTGACACATAGCGGACCGTCGCGGCCCCTCCCCGGTCGAGGCCCTGGGCGGTCGTCTTCCCCTGGCCGATCCGCTGGAGCACATCATCGGCGCCCATCGGGCCTCCGTTGATTGAGGTGATCCCTTTCGCCAGCTCATCCAGGAGGTGGCTATCGCTACCTCCTGTCTCGCCGACGTGCCTGCCGCGCGCCAACTCCCGGGCCCGCTGGTTGCCTCGCCGCAGGGTCCGACCGTTGTGGGTCTCGTACGCGGCGAAGGGACTCGAGACAGTCGCCCGCTCGCCGAGCCCCGACCAGAACCGATACGGATGGGCTGCGACGGGAACCCCGCCTAAGGCCACGATCCGCTCCACGGTCTCGGCGGCGGACAGGTCTCTCGGGACGACATCTCGCACGCCATAGCCGAGGACGTGCCCGTCGCGCGTGGACACCTCGATGCCGGGGAGGACGAGGAAGTCGCGACCCGCCGCCTCCCGCGCGTAGGCGATTCCACCTACTGCATTGTGGTCGGTAATCGCGATGCCGTCCAAGCCGATCTTCTTCGCAAGCGCCACCAACTCGCGAGGCTCGACGCGGGAGTCGGGAGAGTATCGCGTGTGATTGTGAAGATCCAGGAGCATGGGGGTCCGCAGAAAGGGGCGGGCGGTTTAAATGCTTCGGAGCGGGGGTCCGATTGGACCCCTCGTCCATCGACCCCGCAATTTCGTTGCGACTGGATGCGTCCGAGGGTTCAAGACCTCATTCCCTATCCTGGCTTCATAACCGTCGTCGTCGAGCGGGGCCGGGTCCGCCCGGGTGTCGTCCTCGCCGACGGCGCGCCGCACCGCGTGCATCGCGAACCGGGCGGGCTTTCTCGTGATAAGGGTCGGACGGTCCACGACGAGGGAGCGTCGCATTCGACGACGTGCGGGCGTCGCGGTGCTTCGACGCTTAGATGACACCGTCGCAATTCAGTTTCATCACAGCGACTCCCCGTTCGGCTGGGGCGGTCGATCGTATCGTCTCGCTTCCATGGAAGCCGGGCGGATTCTCATCGACCCGGATGGCCGATCCGTCGTGATTGGACGCGGAACTGCGTCCGGAATTCTCTTCGGGACCGTGGCACTTGAGACGGTCCCCGTCATTCGGGAACTGGCCCTTGCCCTTGCTCTACAGAGCGACTTCCTTGCGCGGGAGCGATGAATGCTCTCTCGAGCCAGCATGGAGGGTGGGCCTAGTGCACCCAGGTGCCTTCCTTGAATCCCTTGTCCACCGTTACGGTTCGTCCGTTCGCCCGAAGAGGAATTCGGACCTCTCCGTTCTTCCCCAGGAAATAGACCGCTCCGCCCTCTCCGACCTGGAGTTTGTACGTCCGGAAGTCGGAGAAGGGCAGCCTCGGCGCCCCGCGAATGCCGAGGATTTGGGTGCCGATCGTGGCATCCTCGTGGGGAAGCACGAGCCCGACGTCCTTCTCGTCCTCGCCGGCGAGGAGCATTCCGTTGCTCTGCACCCCTCGGAGCTTCGCGGGCTCAAGGTTCACAAGGACGGCGATCTTGCGCCCACGAAGCTGATCCGCCGTGTAGTTCTCCCGGATCCCTGCGACGATCTGGCGGCGCTCATCGCCCAAATCGATCTGGAGGATGTACAGCTTGTTCGCGTCCGGATGATCCTTCACGTCGACGATCTGGGCGACCCGCACGTCGAAGCGGTCCGCAGGGCCCACCGCCGGGCCCGCGAGCTCAATCTTGGTGAAGAGGGGCTTGCCGACCCGGAGCTTCTGGCCCGACGGCACGTCCTCCAGGGCCGCGTCCCATCGCTCCTGGTGGACGTCGGAATCGTATCCTAGGTATTCCCACAGTCGCCGGGAGCTCCGAGGGAGGAACGGCGCCATCAAGAGCGCGAGGGCCCTCGTGACCCGCAGGGCGACGCGGATGGCGGTGCCGCATGCCGCTCGGTCCTTCTTGATGAGTTCCCAGGGCGCCTTCTGGTCGAAGTACTGGTTGCCCAACCGCGCGAGCTGAATCGCCTCTCGGAGGGCATCCTTGAGGTGGACGTATTCGAGGTTTTGGCCAACCTTCTTCCACTGGTCCTCGATCGCGCGGACCATCGCTTTGTCGGTCGCATCCAGGTATCCCGCCGCAGGGACCGCGTGGCCGAAGTTCTTGTCTGCGAAGGTGAGAGACCGATGGACGAGGTTGCCATAAACGGCGAGGAGTTCGCGGTTGTTCCGCGCTGCGAAGTCCTCCCACTCGAAGTCGGTATCCTTCGTCTCGGGCATCGTCGCGATGCAGTAGTATCGGACCTGGTCCGGATCGAACCGTTCGAGGAGATCCGGGAGCCAGACGCCCTCCCCCCGACCCGCGCTCATCTTCTCCCCGGAGATGTTCATGAAGTGCGTCGCGGGCAGGTCGTACGGAAGGTTGAGTCGGTCATCATATCCCAGAAGGATCGCCGGCCAGATAATCGCGTGGAAGACGACGTTGTCCTTTCCCACGAAGTAGTAGTGTTTCGCCTCAGGATTCTTCCAGAATTCGATCCAGCCGTCCGGGCGGCCCGCCCGCCGGAACCATTCCTTCGTCGCAGTGAGGTAACCCATGACCGCCTCGAACCAGACGTAGATCCGCTTCGACTCGAAGCCCGGGAGGGGGACTTCGATTCCCCAGTCCAGGTCCCGGGTGATCGGCCGGTCCTTGAGGCCCTCCCTCAGCCACCCGTTCGTCTCGCGGAGGACGGAATGTCGCCAGTGTTCTTTCCCCGCGGCCATCCATTTCCGGAGGCGCTCCTCGAACGCACTGAGCCGGAAGAAGAGATGGTTCGTCTCCTTCGGGATGGGCGAGGTTCCGTGGACGCGGCACCGCGGATCCTTCAGCTCAAACGGATCCCAGAGGTGGCCGCAGTTCTCACACTGGTCGCCTCTTGCCCGCTCGAATCCGCAATTCGGGCACGTGCCTTCGACGTACCGGTCGGGGAGGAACCGGTTGTCGGCGGGGCAGAGCGGGGACACCATCGTGGCCTCGTACACGTGGCCCTTCCGCAGGAGCTCTAGGAGGATTCCCTGGACCCACTCCTTGTGTTTGGGGTCCGCAGTGTTCCAGTAGAGGTCGTACTGCACGCCGAGCTGCTCGATGTTCTTCGCGTGGATTGCGTGGTACCGCTCCGCGACGACGCTCGCGGGCACGCCCTCCTGGTCCGCGCGGACCGTGATTGGGGTGCCGTGCATGTCGCTTCCGCCCACGACCAGGACCTCGTCCCCTTTCATCCGGTGGTAGCGGGCGAAAACGTCCGCGGGGATGAACGTGGAGGAGGCGTGGCCGATATGGCGGGGGCCGGAGGCATACGGCCAAGCGACGCATACGAGGATTTTCGTCATTCTGGGAGCGGAGACAAGCGAGGGTGTCATTTAAAGGATTCGCGGGCCCGTGCCCCGATTCCCTCCATGGGATGGTCTCATCGGTGATTGTCATTTCGCGCAACTCTTGAGAGATGCATTATCTCGCAAAATCGCGATGCGGTCCGGCCGGACTCTGAGGAAGTGGCCGAGTGGGCGTCCGTGTTGGTCTAGGAGAGCGAGTGCGGGAGACCCAGACCGCGCAGCGTCCCTCTCCCGGGGTCCTCTGCTGGAACTGCAGGAAGCTGACGCCCTTCGAGGAGGATCGCTGCCGGTTCTGCGGCGCCGCGTTCGCGGGGGGCACTGGCGGGATGTACGCGACGAGCCGCGTCGGCGAGCGCAAGCCCCTGCGTCCGCCCGAACCCCCCGCCCGTCCCTCCAGGAGTCTCTCGGACCTGATATCGGACTTGCGGCGGGTCCACGATGTCTCCGTCGCGGATCGCGAACCCTTGGGCCGGCGTGCCGGGACCCCGAGCGCGGGGGAGTCCGTCACGCTGTTCCAGTGTCCCTCGTGCGGCCGGTTCGTCTCGGAGCAGGCCACGACCTGCGCCTGCGGGGTGAAGTTCGCCTCGACCCCAGACATCGCGCCTTGTCCCGAGTGCGGCTCCCACATCCCCGCTCTCGAGGATGCATGCCCGGTCTGTGGTTTCGGCCTCGAAACCGGTCCGAAGTTCCGGTACTCCTGCCCCAACTGCGGGCTCGAGGTTTCCGTGGACGCGGTCCGATGCGCCTGCGGGGTCTGGTTCGAGGACTGAGGCCAGAGGTTATCAGATTCGAGAACCGTCCGAGAAGGCCTTTATTCCCGGAGATTCGTCGATATCTCGTCGCCTCGTTGAATCGAGGCACAGGATGCCCGTTCCGAGATGAAACGAAAGCGGATCCCCCGCCCGGCGAAGAAGACATACTATCTGGTATTGTGGTGGATGTCCCAGACGCCGTACGCCGCGGTCTTCGAGAACCAGATTGCGGCAGAGGCCGCGGCGAACGTCCGGAACGCCCTCCTAGTCACCGTCTCCGGCCGTGACGTCAAGGTCGATCGGGTCGAGGACTGGTACCGGCGGGACGACGCCGGTCGGCCCATGCCTGCGGAATGGCGGGATCTCGTGGGACAGATCCACGTGCCCTGGCTCGGAAGGCCGAAGCCCGCGGTGTGAGACGCGACGACCGCCTCCCGAGCGTGCGCTCGCCGGCCTCCCGTAGAGTCCTTTTCAATTCGGATACCGAGGAGCAAACGACTATAGGACCGTAGGCTAGAGCGGGCGCGGTCGAGGATGGCCCAGCAGGCGGAATCCGTGGCGGAGTGCCCGAGTTGCAGCGCGGTCGTCCCGCTCGACGCGACGGAGTGCCCGCGCTGCGGCGAGCTCTTCGCCGAGGAGGCCTTCGAGGTCGAAGCGGCTCCGGACACGGCGGAGAAGACCGCGGGGCTCCGTGAGAAGTTCCTGTTCTACACCGGGATCGTCCTGATCCTGCTTGGCGGACCCGGCGTCGCGCTGGGTTCGTGGCTCCACGATGTCCTCCGGATCCCGTACGCGAACTACAACGCGTTCGACGTCTTCGGTCCCGTGAACCGGCTCGTCGCCGCTCTCGGCCTGATAATCCTCATCGTGGGGATCGTGTTCCTCATCCTCTCCTTGCGCCTGTCTCGGCCCGTGGAGCCGGACTACGACGTCGGGACGCCTCGAGGGACGTGAGGCCAGACCCCCACAGCATTAAATAGCCACAACTGGATGAAACCGCGACGGCGACTCGGGGTCGCCCGCGGAGCTAGGAATGTCTTATTCGGGGTCTGGCTACCGTCCGTCTTCTGCTCCCGTCGAGGAGGGGAAGGTGTACGAGGCCAAGATTGAAGACATGGGTCGAGAAGGCGATGGACTTGCGCGGATCCAGAATTTCGTCGTCTTCGTGCCGGGCACGAAGGTCGGCGACCAGGTGAAGGTCCGCATCACGAAGGTCCACCGCCGCATGGCGTTCGGCGAAGTCGTGCGCGAGTGACGGAGGTCGCGGCTCAGGGGAATGCCTTCCAGATTGTCAGCGATAGCCTCATTTGAGCGTCCGTTCTTTCGGGGGAGGATGGGTTTCGAAGAGCGTCGCATAATCTCTTTATACGCTCGGGCGAATCGAATCCGAGGTCGCGCCTCTATGGTGCTCGCCCGAACCGGCCTCTGGATTCTTGCACTATCCACAGCCTCCCTTCTCCTCCTCGCCTCGACGGTCGCCCGTGCCAACGGTGTGGACGAAGATGGGGACGGCGTGGCCGATGAGTTCGAGTTGCAGACAAGGCGGAACATCCTCTCGATCGCGGTACCGGACGTGAACCCGACCGCCCTGACGATCAAGAGCTCATCCGTTGGGGCGCCGACGGACGATCTTTTCCGGATTCGTTATGAGGCAGGCGAGTTCGAGGTGGAATACTCCCGGATAGCCGCAGCCGACGAAGTCACAAGTTCGTACTCGCTCGATTTGGAGAAGCTCATCGAATGGGTCGACGAGAACGGTGACGGGCTCCTGCAGCCGGAGGAAATCGTGAACTCCACGACCCTCGGGAGTTCGGCCTTCGGAGACAGCCTCGTCGTCCCCTCGGGTGGGAACAGTCCGGATGGGGGCCACGTGGACGCGTTCGTGATCCGGAGTGTGAGAGCCGAGATCACCCTTGTTCTCACGATCGCTGAGCGGTTCCTGCGCGTATCACCGGAACGCGTTCTCACGCCGATGGAAGCGAAACTCGACATCTACGTGAACCACACGTTTGAGCGGCCCGGCGCTCGGATCGGCCTCGAGTTGCGCATCGAGACGTCTTATCGGATGGAGTATGGATCTGAGACGTGGGACGACGCGCAGGGATTCAGCGAAGACGATACGTGGATCAGTATGACAGGCGGCAGCGGGCCCGAGGCCTCCACGGTGTTCTTCTCCTGGGCGAACCGCAGCGTTGCAGACGGAGCAGAGAAGCCCGTGACCGTGATGGCGCCGCGGGAGGTGGAACCGGGGTCGCAGTCGTACGCGATGTACATCCTGTACCCGTCCGGCTCGAACGCGGGACGGGTGTCGGTCCTCCACGATCCCACGCTCGGCGTCGTCAGTGCCGCGTATGAGGGGATCCTCCGGTCGCCCCCACCGCCGCGGCTGCAGGGTGATCCATCCCTCTACGGCATATCGCTCGCCGCGATCGCCGCGATCGTCATCGCGACCGTTGTGCTCGCGGCCCGACGTCGTCGCAGGTCTTGAGGGGAATCCTTAACGCCGGGCCTCGTTACAGGAGCGGGTGGTCCCCATGGTGGCAGTCGAGAACGTCATCGTAGCCGCAGTGACCGTCATCGCACTCGCGCTGACAATCATCGCCATCCTCGCGTGGCGTCGCGTCCGTGACCTCCGCCTGCTCCTTCTCGCGGGCGGCTTCGCGCTGTTCTTCGCGAAGGGCGTCGTGCTCACCACCGCCCTCTTCCTCACCGGTCTCAACCTGGCCGAGCTGTTCATCATCTCCAGTACATTCGATCTCATGATCCTGGCCCTCTTCTATGGATTCACCCTGCGCCGCTGAGGCGCCCCGTGGTCATCATGGATGAGGACATCCTGGCCGTGAAGACGAGGAAGGCCCTCTACGACTTCGTCCACGCGAACCCTGGGTTCCATCTGCGGGAGATTGCGCGGGCACTCAGCCTATCGATCACGCTGGTGGACTACCACCTGCGGTTCCTCGAGAAGCACGAACTCGTTTCCTCCGCGATGGACGGGGAGTACAAGCGATATTATCCGCGGTCCGTCCCGGGGGCGGGCGATGCGAGGCCCGCGCTCACGGACAAGCAGAAGCTCGTCCTCGCGTTCCTCCGCCAGCCGATCCCGCTCCGGATCCTCGCGTTCCTGATGGAGCGGGAGTCCGCGACGCACAAGGAGATCCTTGAGCACGTTCCCGTTTCGCCGTCGACCCTCTCCCACCATCTGAAGAAGATGCAGACCTCCGCCATCCTCGGCCGGGTCGCCCTCGGGGAGCGCGGCTACCGCGTGGCCGATCCAAAGAGCGTCGCACGCCTGATGACCACCTACGAGCTCGCGACTCCGGACCAGGTGGACACGTTCCTCCGCGTGTGGGGCGAGTTCCGGCTCTGACCCTCGGATTTCGAAAACCGTCCAATGAACACCTAATACGACGGTCGCAGAGTGACCGCCCGCGCGGTCTGTCCAACCCGGCCCGGCGCGCCATGGAGGTCCGTTCCCCCTGTCTCGGAATCTCGGCCGTCACATTCCCTTCCTCGCGTTTCTTGCTTCCCTGACCGCCGCGACGGCGTGGTTGCAGCTGAGCGTCGACGAATACCTCGTGCAATTCCTCCAGCTACATCTGTTCTTCGAGATCGCCCTCGGAACGACGGCGGTCGCCGTCCTCCATAACGTTGTCGGCCTGAAGACGTACGGCACGTTCGGTGCCGTGATCGTCGCGGTTTCGATGCTCGTCGCGGGTCCTCTCCTTGGGTTCCTCATCTTCACGGGCCTCCTAGCCGCCGTCATCGTGTCGAGGGCCGCCATCGCGAGGGAAGGGATCCAGGGCTCGCATCGCGTCGCGATTCTCGTGACGATGGTCGCCATCGCGGCGGTGGGGACCGCGGTCCTCGGCCTCACCTCGGCGACTCCTGCCCTCGCGTACGTCGTGCTCTTCCCGATTCTCATCACGGCGTGGTTCGCCGAGCGGTTCGTCGAGGACGTTTCAAGGGAGGGTGGATACAAAGGGATCCGCACGATGGCCTTCACGTTCGTTGCTGTGGTCGTCGCCTACGCGGTGATGCTTCAGCACCCGCTCGTCCTCTTCGTGATTCACAACCCGCTGAGCTGGGCGGGACTCGTCCTCCTGAACTGGTTCCTGGGTACCCGCGTCCGGTTCCGCTTTTCGGAGCGCTTCCGGTTCCGGGGAACCGCCACCGACGGGGACGATGTGGACCTCGCGGGGACGGTTCTCACGATGAACCGCAGGAACCGGGACTACATCGATCGGTACAACCCGTCCGGACTCCTTGCGACCCTCGACAAGGCCCGCGTGAAGTCCCTCTTGGTGCCATTGGGTGTGCCGATGCCCGAAACGTACCTGCTCGTTCGAGGGCGGAGGGACCTGCCGCGGGCGGAGGCCCTGATCGATCGCCTCCAGGCCTTCGTGGTGAAGCCGGCGTCCTCGTATGGAGGGGAAGGGATCCTCCTGGTCCGAGGCCGAGCGGGCGATCGCTACCGGGTGAACGGCCACATCGAGACGAAGGCGCAGCTCCTGAAGCACCTCCGGCGCATCGTCGACGGGGAATTCAACGATGGCAAGTCAGACGTCGTCATCCTCGAGGAACTCCTCGTTCAGGATCCGTCGCTCGATCCGCTTTCCCCGGAGGGTGTCGCGGACATCCGTGTCGTCACCTTGCTCGGCCATCCGGTGATGGCGATGGCGCGTCTCCCGACCCGCTCGTCCCGCGGTCGCGCAAACCTACACTCGGGAGCGGTCGGCGCAGGGATCGATCTCTCGACGGGCCGGCTGACGTCCGCCGTCTGGAACGGCGAGCGCGTCGAGGTCCATCCCGATACCGGTGTTCCCATCCGCGGATTCCGGATCCCTCGCTGGGCGGAGCTCCTCGAGATCGCCTCCGAGGCCCAAGAGGCGAGTGGCCTCGGTTTCGCGGGCGTGGACATCGTCCTCGATGCGCGACACGGCCCCACCTTGCTCGAGGTCAACCGGAGGCCGGGTCTCGAGATTCAGAATGCGAATCGCGCCGGTCTTCTCCCGCGACTACGGGCCATCGAGGCCCGCGCCATTTCCGCGGCCCCTCCCGAGCGGCGGGTGCAGGTCTCCTTGGACTTGAACGCGCGGGAATGGGGTACCTCCTCGAAAGCCGTGCCAGGTCCCGCCCCGCCGTCGGGGGTTTTCCCTCCCGCGAACGGCCGGTGATTCCGCCTCACCCGAGCGCGGCCGCGGAGGCTCCGCCGACAATCAATCCGTATCCGTAGTGCGGGTCGTGAGGAACGACCTGTCCCGCACGTTTCTGGGCGGTCTCGGCGAGGACCGCTTTGAGGAGGAATACCGTGGACGCGGTCCCGGAATGGGAGAGGCCAGGATGGCTCTGCAGCAGCAAGGCCACGATGCCGCTCACGATGGCCGCCGCGGGAGACGTGCCCGCCACGAGCCGGTATCCGCCCGAGCGGGCGGTCGTCAGGAGGTCCACACCCGGCGCGACGAGTTCGGGCTTGCGATTCGGATCGACCCGTCCCGCGGCGGCGCCGATGGAGCTGAACGGCGCGATCCCGCCGTACTCGTCGACGGCGCCGACCGCGATCACGCCCTGCGCGGAGGCGGGGGCCTGGACGTCCCCGTCGTCCGTGAGTCCATCGTTGCCCGCGCTCGCGACGAGGACGACTCCCTTCGCGACCGCGGTGTTGATGGAGGCGAGGACGTCGCTGCCCACGGGCAGATCGGACGCGCTCGCCAGGGAGAGGTTGATCACGCTCGCTCCATCCGTCGAGTTGCCATCCCCGTCGGGATCGATACAGAAGTCGATCGCCGCCGCAAGGCTGGCGCTGGTCCCTCTGCCCTGGGCATCGAGGACCTTTGCGACGATCAGGGCGACCCCGGGCGCGATTCCCCGGAAGGAGCCGCTCGCCGCCAAGAGCCCCGCCATCGCAGTCCCGTGGCCGTCGTCATCGTACGGCGTCGCCCGACCTCGCACGAAATCCCGCCACGCCGTGAGGCGCAGGAAGGCAAAGTCGGGATGCGTGGCGTCGATTCCCGTGTCCACGAGGCAGACAGTCTGCCCGGCTCCATCGAGTCCGCGAGCTTGCAGGTCCCGCACGCCGGTCATCGCGAACGCCCACTCGGACCCGCTGGGATCCGTCGACGAGGAGAGGAGCCAGACCGAGAGGAAGCTCATGGAGAAGAGAGCGGCGACGAAGATCGCTCGGCGGACTCGTCGGCGTCGAATCCTCCGGTCCTGATCCATCCACGCGCGGGGATCCGTTGGAGAAGGTGGCAGGCTCGGTTCTGGCGGTGTGACGATGATCGAACCTCCATGGGGATGCCGAGCCTTGAAGCGGTGGGCTTTGGCTCGCGGAGCGGGGAACGTTCGGGGTGGCTAAAGGGGCTTATTGAACGGACGTCGAACCTTGAGAATCCAAGCCCCGTCTTGTGTTCGGACCGGGGGTCCGGGTCGGGCGCTGCCCTCGCTTCGATTTCTGCATCTGCAGGAATCAGAAGAGGGTCGCGAGCTCTCCCGCGACACTCTCCAAGAATTCGCGGTCCGTCGCGGAGAATGCATCTACGCGATCGGAGTCGATGTCCAGCTCGCCAATCGCGGCACCGGCCTTCATGATCGGGACGACGATTTCCGATTTCGTGTTCAGAAAACACTGGAGGTACCGCGGGTCCCGGTCCACATCGGGCACGAGGATCGTCTCCCTCGCCTCGATCGCGGCCCCGCAGATTCCCTGGCCGATCGGGATCCTCGTGTGCCGGGTAGCCGATGGGCCGGACCAGGATCGTAGGACGAGGTCCGATTCGTCCACCATGTAGATCCCGACCCAGGAATAGTGCGGAATCCTCCGGAGTTCCCGGCAGACGAAGTCGAGGATGGGTTTGAGCTGACTCCCGGAATGGATGATTTTGTCGAGCCGCACACCCAGCTCGTCGTAGCTTACCTTGCCCTTCTCCGCGACCATGACTTCCCCGAACTTGCCCACGGCTTTCATCCGATCGCTGGAACGAACCGCGACGGTGGCATAAGTCTTGCGTCTCCGTGTCCGTTTCCGTTTCCAGCCAGCGCCTCTGGCTCCCTGTCCTTTCGTCTCATGACGAGGCCTGTCGAATGGAGTCGGCCCAAAGTTGATATATGACGGGGCCCTAAACAAAAACACAAGCATCCCTCCACAACGAGGCCGTTCCCTTCTTTTCCTTTGAACGAACGGCCTCTCCTTTTTCCGGCTTGCGCCGCATGGTTCCCAAGCCCGGCGTCCCGTCCGGGAACGTTCTTATAGCTTCGTCGGATTCCTGGAGTGCTTACACAAGCATCCCTCCACAACGAGGCCGTTCAGGATTCCTGGACGGCCCTTTATTTTGGGAGCACTCGCGGTAGGAACGTACTTCCGGTCCGGTCGCCGTCCGGGTGCGGATGTGGCTCCGCGATCTCCGGGCGGTCACGTTCGACGATTGGTACACCCTCCGCCGGCTCTGTGGGACGCGGGACCTCGCGGAGGCCCTTGAGGACGCACTCACGGATCGAGGGATCGACTCCGGCGGCTCGTTCCGCGAGGCGTGGGCTCGGGAGGAGGGCCGTCGTCAGGAGGCGCAATGGGAGGACCTCCGGGAGGAGCGGCTCGAGGATCGCCTTCAACGGATCCTGCCCGAACGCGTGGGCGGCCTGGAGGAGATCGTTTCCGAGGCGATGGAGTCCCTGTCCGAGGCGATCGAGTGGTTCCCAGATGTCCTCGCGACCCTCGACTGGCTCCGGGAACAGGGTTACCGCACCGCGCTCGTCTCGAATACGCCGGTCCCCCTCGCCGCCTCCTGGCGCTCGCGGATGGAGCCTTGGTTCGACGCATTCGTGCTCTCCCGCGACGTCGGCCGGGTGAAGCCCCACGAGGCGATCTTCCGCGAGGCGGTCCAACGTCTCGGCGTGCTCCCATCGGTCACCCTGCACGTCGGAGACCAGCTCGTGGCCGACGTGTTCGGCCCGAACGCGATGGGAATGCGGACCGCGCTCCTCGTGCTGGGCGGGCGTGCGGCGTCGTCCCCGCATCCGGAGAAGTGGCTCTCGCGCACCCACCGCCTGCGTCCGGAAGACGTGAAGCCCGACCTCCGGTTCAGGTCGCTCGAGGAGCTGCCGGTCGCGATCGATGCTTTCGCCTAAGTCATCGGCGGCAGCTCGAAGCCCTTCGTGTCGATCCGGACGCGACGGCCTTCGACCTTAAGCCGCCCTTCTGCGAAGAGGCGGACCGCGAGCGGCAGGAAGACATGTTCCTGTTCAAGGATCCGCGCGGCGAGGGTCTCCTCGGTGTCGTCGTCGCGCACGGGGACCGCCTTCTGGAGGATGATTGGCCCTCCGTCCACCGACGTGTCGACGAAATGGATCGTGCACCCGGAGACCTTGACCCCGAATGCGAGGGCGTCCCTCTGGCCGTGGGTCCCCGGGAAGGCGGGGAGGAGGGATGGATGGATGTTGATGATGCGATTGGGGAACTCGTTCACGAAGTACTCCGATACGAGGCGCATGAACCCGGCGAAGACGACCAGCTCCACCCGGTGGTCCCGGAGGACCTTGACGACTTCCTTCTCGAACGCACCTCGGTCCTTCCCATACGGACGATGGTCGATGAGGACCGCGGGCACGCCTGCCTTCCGCGCCCGCTCGATCACGGGCGCTCCGGGCACATTGCAGATGAGGACCGCCAGGGTGACGTCGAGCTCGCCACGGTCCCTCGCGTCGACGAGGCTCTGGAAGTCCGTCCCTCGCCCCGATGCGAGCACGCCGACATTGATTCGCGTCACGGGATCGCCTCAGTGTTTGAACAAGCGCAGGCCCGTGAAGAGCATTGCGATCCCGTGCTCGTCCGCGGCCGCGATGACCTCCGGGTCCCGGATCGACCCGCCGGGTTGCGCGACGACGGAGACGCCGCTCTCCGCGAGGCGATCCAGGCCGTCGCGGAAGGGAAAGTACGCGTCACTCACCGCGACACTTCCACGCGCGGTCTCCTTCGCCTTGTAGCACGCGATCATGCACGAATCGACGCGGCTCATCTGCCCCGCTCCAATCCCGACCGTCCGTTCGCCCTTCACGAGGACAATCGAGTTCGACCGCACGAACTTGCTCACGCGCACACCGAACAGGACGTCCCGGATCTGGTCCGGCGTCGGGGAGGCCTTCGTCACGACCTTCCAGGACTCCGGACGGAGTTCGGGGAAATCCGACGTCTGAACGAGGAAGCCGCCCAGGATCCGCACCGTCTCGAGGCCCTCGTCCCTCCGGAACTCCCCGCGGGTCTGGAGGATGAGAAAATTCCCCTTCTTCTTGCTCTTCAGGATCCCGAGGGCATCGGGCTCATAGCCCGGAGCGATCACCGCGTCGAGCGGGTGGGGCTTCATTGCCTTCGCGGTCCCGAGATCGACCGTTCGGTTCAGGCCCACGACCCCGCCGTATGCGGAAATCGTGTCCGCGGAGTGCGCGGCCTCGTAGGCCTCCGAAAGGACCTTCCCCAGCGCCACGCCGCACGGATTCGTGTGCTTGATCACGACCGCGGCAGGTCGCTCGAACTCCAGGGCGATGCGAAGCGCGGCGTCCAGATCCACGAGGTTGTTGTACGAGAGTTCCTTGCCCTGCAGCTTCTCGGCATGGGCTGCAGACGCGAATCTCGTGGATTCGCGGTACAGCGCGGCTTTCTGGTACGGATTCTCCCCGTATCGGAGGTCCGCGGCCTTGTCGAGGGCGACGCGTATTGCGGGCGGCAACGGTAGCCCCTTGCGCCGCCATAGGAAGTTGTAGATCGCACTGTCATATCGCGAGGTGTACTCGAACGCCTCCAGGGCGAGCTGTTCGCGCAACTCCGCCGGGAGGGTGCCGTGGTCCTTCAGGGCGCCGAGGATATCCGCGTAGCGTCTCGGGCTGACGACGACGCCCACCCGCTCCGCGTTCTTCGCGGCCGCGCGGATGAGGGAGACGCCACCGATGTCGATGTTCTCAATCGCCTCGTCCTGACTCACGCCCGACTTCGCGGTGACCGCCTCGAACGGATACAGGTTTGCGACCACTAGGTCGATCGACCGTGCGCCGAGGGTCGCGAGATCGGGCTCGTCCCCGCGCGGAGCGAGGATTCCCGCGAAGATCCGCGGGTGGAGCGTCTTCACCCGGCCTCCGAGCCCTTCCCGAAGCCCGGTGTACTCGGAGACCGTGGTCGCCGGAATGCCGGCTTCCTTCAGAGAGCGCGCGGTCCCCTCCGTAGAGATGAGCTCAAAACCCAGCTCGTGGAGGCCCCGCGCGAAATCAATCAGCCCCTCCTTGTCCGACACGCTCAGGAGGGCGCGGCGGGCGGCGGCCATCGGATTACCGGCTCGGAATGGTGGGCTCGGAATTAAACCTTGAGATGGGAGTTCATGAAGAGATCGCGGCCATCGTGGGCCGCGGGAGCAGTCCTGCGTCCTTGACCAGCGTCGGTACCACGTCCTCCCAGTTCACGGCCATGATGTGCACGCCGCGGACGCCCTCGACCTTGCGCAGCGCCTTGATCGTCCGGAGCGCGATGCTGATCCCCTCCGCCTTCGGATCGGGCGCAGAGGCGATGCGCTCCATGATGTCCTTCGGGATTGCGATGCCGGGCACCTTCTCGGCCATGAATTTCGCCATCTTCAGGGACCGAAGTGGGATCACGCCGGCCAGGATATGGACCCGGTCGTGCAGCCACTCCTTCCGCACGAGGCGCATCCACTCCTCGAACGCGTCGACGTCGTAAATCGCCTGCGTCTGGATGAAATCCGCGCCCGCCATCACCTTGCCTCGGAGGTTCGCGAACGACTCCTCCGGCGAACCCGCGAAGGGGTTCGCGGCGGCTCCGATGAGAACCCTTGGCGGGTATTCGACCAGCTCCCCTCCCCGCAGGATTCCCTTTTCCCGCAGGTTCCGGAACGTCGTGATCATGTCCTCCGTCGTGAGGTCGAACACGCCGGCTGCCTCTTTCTCGTTCCCCGCGCGGGGATCGTCGCCGCGGAGGCAAAGGACGTTTCGGATCCCCAGGCTGGCGGCACCCAGGAGATCTGCCTGGAGCGCGATCCGGTTTCGATCCCGGAGGACCATCTGCATGATGGGCTCGACGCCCTCTTGCATGACGAGTACCGACGCCGCGAGGGACGACATCTTCACGAGGGCGCGTTGGCAGTCCGTGACGTTGCACGCATCCGCGACGTCGCGGTACATTGCGGCGACCCGTCGGACCGTATCCGGGTCCGCGGACGCGGGCGGCGCGATCTCGGCGGTCACCGCGAATTCGCCTCGATTGAGGACCCACTCCAGGCGGCCTCCGGCCCGCGCCTCGCGGGTCGTCGCCTCCGCCACCATGCGCGGGCCTCATCCCCGGCGTCGCTATTTATCCTTTGTTGGCATCGGATAGTCCGCGCTCACCATCCATAGTACTCGCACAACTCGAGCGCGCGGATCATCCTCGTGAACTCCCGGGCCCGGAGGACCATCCATGGCCTGCGCGCGAGGAAGGAGGCCGCGAGGCGAAGGTCCACGGCCCTCCAGGTGCGACCGTCGAGGGCCGATCCCAGGGTATTCAGGAGGCCGTCGCTCCATCGACGGATGCGTTCGATCGTCCAGAACAGGAGCGGGTCGAGGAAGGGCGATGCGCGGATCACGCGGTCGTAGCCGAGCATCGCCGCGGCGTCCTCTCGTTCCAGGCCCTGCACGGCGAACTCTCCCGCGATGCGGCCGCTGAACAGCCCGGGGTGGATCCCCGCCCCGTTCATCGGGTTCGCGACTCCCGCCGCGTCCCCGACGACGGCGAGGCCCGGCAACGCGTACGTCGTGAACTCATAGCGGTACGGGATCGTCCCGGCGATGACCTTTAGCCGTCGGGACGGATCGATTCCTCGCTCCCGGCAGAAGGCCAAGGTAGCGGCATGCGCGTCGATGTGGCCGCCCGCTCCCACGTTGACCGCGTCTCCCCTGGGGAAGATCCATGCGTACCCGCCGTCGTATCTCCGAGCGACGAACAGGAGGAAGCGGTCCGGGTCCTCGTTCGGGACGTCCCCGGCTCGGAAGCGGTACTCATACGCCCGGATGGCCTCCTGCCGTCGCAGGAGGCCGAGGCCGTTCGCGATTCGGCTCGTGGGTCCGTCCGCCGCGATGAGGATGCGGGACTCGAACACCTTGCCGTCCGCGTGGACCCGCCATCCGCCTCCGTGAGGCTCGGTCCTCTCGACCTTCGTCGATGTGCGAAGCTCCGCCCCATGGTCTACGGCACCGTCCACCAGCCATTGGTCGAACGCCGCGCGATCGATCGCGTAGCCGGGGAGATCCGTGATCGCAATCGAGGTGCCGTTCGGCATGAAGCATCGCGCCCCGGTGACCCGCTGCGCGACCCATCGGTCCTCGGGCTTGAGCCCGTTGGACTCGAGGCCGAAGTGGCTCACGCCCTCCGCGCACTGAACGGGCTCGCCGACGACCTTCTTCTTCTCGAGGATGAGGGTGTCGAAGCCCGCGGCCGCGAGCTGCCTCGCTGCGATCCCTCCGGAAGGCCCCGCACCTACTATGATGGCATCGCGCGGCACGCCGCCGCCTAGGCCGACAGCGATACAAGTGCCTTACGCCGTGGCATCTGCGAGACGGCCGACGACGTCCGCCCCGTGCGCCGTGAGGCGGTAGATGTATGGCGGGACGCCCCTCCGGAGCGCGCGGCCCCGTTGTTTGGTCGCCAAGGATACGGTGGTCAGGATCCGGAGGCTGTTGATCGTCGCATACTCAGAGAGCCCGAGCTCCTCCGCGATCTCGTTCGTGCTCGCCTCTGGGTGGTCCTTGAGAAACTGCAGGATGCGGACCTTCGAATCGTCGAGCGCCTCCGAGGTCTGCCGCCGCTCCGAGCGCGGCTCGAGCTGCAGGCGCTCGTACACGTGCTTCCCTCGCTCCGACGGCGTGACGGTCAGCTCGACGAGGGCCGTCTTCTCGATTTCCAGGAGGTGCTTCGCGACCGCGGCGGGCGCAATCCCTATCTGGGCGGCCAGCTCCGGGATCGTTGAATCGCGGTTCCGATAGACCTTGTTCTCCACGACAATTGAGAGGACCTCGCGCTGACGTTCCGTCAGCGAACGAGACCAATCGTTCGAGTGCATCCGGAGGGTGAAGATTCACACGGGGTTTTAAGCGTTTTCGTCGGTGATAATGAACCCCGGCGTCAGACACTCAAGGACCGACGGGTCTTTCGCGGCCTCCAAGGCCTCTTGTGGAATCTCCAGAGTCCTTGGTCCGCCGAGCCGTCCATCCGCTCGATCGCATGATGGGGACCATCGCCCCTGCCGGAGACGGAGTCGCACCGCCTGAGTGGTTTCTGTCGCTTCGGCCGTGGGTGAGAACGTGGGGTGCCGCGGACGGACTCTTCTGGACCCTCGTCGCGCTCGCGACGGGTCTTCCGTTCCTTTTCCTAATGGGGTTTTCCGTTTCCGATGAATCGCCCGGGCGCCCTCCGAGTCCGCGTCTGAAAGGCTTTAACGCCCACGAATCTTACCGCGACGGGGATTTCCACGCCCGCAGAGCTGATCGATGGGAAGAAAATCGCAGACGACATCCGATCGGAACTCAAGCCTCGCCTCGAACGCCTCGCGGCCGCCGGCGTGATCCCGGGGCTTGCGGCGATCCTGGTCGGCGAGAATCCCGCCTCGCAGATGTATGTGCGGATGAAGGGGAAAGCGTGCGAGGAGATGGGGATGGCCCACTGGACGATCCAGCTACCGGGCGATCTCTCCGAGGCCCGTCTCCTGGAGGAGGTCAGGCGGTTGAACCGGGATCCAAAGGTCCACGGGATCCTCGTGCAACAGCCACTGCCGCCCCAGATTCGAGTGGGCGAGGCCGTCTCCGCCGTGGACCCTTGGAAGGACGTCGACTGCTTCCACCCGGAGAACGTGGGGCTTGTGCTCATCGGCACGCCTCGGTTCGCGCCCGCGACGCCGTCTGGGGTCGTCGAGCTCCTCGTGCGGAGCGGCAACGATCCCGGCGGGAAGGACGTCGTCATCGTGGGCCGGAGCAACATCGTCGGCAAGCCGCTGGCGGCGCTCCTGATGCAGAAAGCACGCGGCGCGAACGCAACGGTCACGGTAGCTCACAGCGCAACGAGAGACCTCGCATCCCACACCCGTCGAGCGGACATTGTGGTCGCCGCGATGGGCGCGGCTCGATCGATCACCGCGGACATGGTCCGCGACGGCGTCGTCGTAATCGACGTCGGGATCAGCCGCGTGCCGGATGCAAGCACGAAGAGCGGGTACCGGACGGTCGGCGACGTTGACTTCGACGCGGTCCGGGAGAAGGCGAAGGCGATCACACCGGTGCCGGGCGGCGTTGGGCCGATGACGATCGCTATGCTCCTCTCGAACACGGTCCGTGCGGCGGAGATGGCAAACCACTGAGCCGAAAGCTATTACCGCCTCGGGCAATTCCCGCGAACGGGGGCCATGCGCGTCCTTGTGGTGGGCGGCGGCGGACGGGAGCACGCGATCGTCGAGGCGCTCCGTCGCAGCGGCGCGGACATCTATGCGGCGATGGGCAATCAGAATCCCGGGATCCGGCGCGCCTCGAAGGACGTCCTCCTATGTGATGTGAACGCCGTTGATCGGATCGTCGCATGGGCGAAGGAGCGGGCGGTTGAATTGGCCGTGATCGGCCCCGAAGCTCCGCTGAGCCACGGGATGGTCGACTCGCTCGAGGCCGCGGAGATCCCCACCGTTGGTCCACGTCGCGAGACGGCGCAGCTCGAGACGAACAAGGAGTTCACGCGGGACCTCATGCGACAACACGGCATCCCGGGATGCCCGCAGTATTGGGCGTTCGACGATGCAGGGGCGTTCGAGGAATTCGTGAGCGATTCCGACTTCGAGTTCGTGATCAAGCCGCTGGGCCTGACGGGCGGCAAAGGCGTTCGGGTCTGGGGGGACCACTTCACGACGAAGGCGGAGGCCCTCGCATACGCCCGAGAGATCCTCGAGAAGCGGATCGGGGGCGTCTCCCGGTTCCTCGTTGAGGAAAAGCTCATTGGCGAGGAGTTCTCGCTCCAAGCCCTTTCGGACGGCAAGACGCTCCTGCCGATGCCACTCGCCCAGGATCACAAGCGAGCCTATGAAGGGGACAAGGGCCCCAACACGGGCGGGATGGGTTCGTACAGCGACGCAGACCATCTCCTCCCGTTCGTCACGAAGTCGGACCACGAGGCCGCCCTCACGACGATGCGGCGGACCGTGGAGGCGATGGCCGCGCGCGGCACGCCATTCCGAGGGGTTCTCTACGGGGGCTTCGTCGTCACGAAGGAAGGGCCGAAACTGCTCGAGTACAACGTCCGGTTCGCGGACCCGGAGTGCATGAACGTCCTGCCGATCCTCGAAGACGATTTCGTCGGACTGTGCCGGCGCCTCACGGAGGGAAACCTCCCAGCGGGCGCGCGCTTTGGGCACAAGGCGACCGTGTGCAAGTACGTTGTGCCTCCCGGCTATGGCACGCACCCGATGGCAGGGGAGCAGCTCAAGGTAGATGAGGAGAACATCCGACGGATGGGGGCGAAGCTCTACTATGCCGCGGTGGACGAGAAACGCGGGCACATCTACACGACGACATCGCGATCCCTCGCTGTCGTGGGCATTGCGGGCGACCTCGGTGAGGCCGAAGCCCTCTCCGAGGAAGCCCTCGCATTCGTGTCGGGGAGCTTCTACGCGCGCCACGACATTGGGAAGCCCGAGGTCGTCGCGCAGAAGGTCGCGCGGATGCGAGCCCTCCGCGAAGGCCGGTGACGAAGAAAGGATCCACCCGGCGCGCCCTGCCCCCACGGACGCGATGACGTTCCCCACGGCGTCGCGTTCGACGCGGAACCCCAGATCCCTGGCTTGCCGAGCGAAAGCCTCGGAGGCTGCGGCTACTATGTGCAGTTCCTCCGCCTCGACGACAAGTGGCGGGAGGAACCGGGTTGCGGTCGCGCCACACGAGATGGCGAGATGCCGCGGTCCATCATCCCCTGAAGGACGGGCTTGACCTTTCCGCGAAGTTCCGCCGCCACCATGAGGCCGATTCCTCGGACCTCGCGGATGACGGGAGCTCGGATGCCCCGCAACGCATCAAGGAGGGGAAGCCCCCAGGGTCTCCGCCCGCTCCCAGAGGCGTTCCGCGGCGGCTGTCGACAGCTCCACACGTCGGACATACGCTCATTTTGGCACCTCCAGAATCTCAGGCCCACCGCGAGAAGACCCGACTTCCTAGAGGGCATAGAGCCCGCCTGTCGGGGACTCCTGTCGGGGAGGTGCGTCGGTCATGGGCCCGTCTCCCCCGACAGGATGTCCGCAATCTGCCGGTTCTTCTTCGCGATGAGATTCAGGTGGTACGCCTGGCGGCCTGAGGTGCCTTCTGCCTCGTGGATCTGCGCCGCGACCCGCGACGGTCCCGTCCCGCCGTGGGAGAGGATCGCCGCGACCGCTTGGTCTGGAGCGAGTAGTGCGAGGGCGGATTCGTCGAAGAGGCGGGAGGCCTTCCTCAGCGCCGAGGCGCGGGACGCATTGTCTGGTGCATTGAGGATGGCCGGAAGGTGGTCTTTCACCGTTTCGTAGGCCTCCCGGTAGGCTATCCCCCTTGCGACGAGGAATTCCACCAGGAGGGCCGCGCTCGTCTCCGGGTGGACCGCGCGGGTCCCAACCTCCGGATGGACCGAAAGATCCGCTACGACTTCGGCCACGACCTCAAGGGCTTCCATCATCGTATCGATTGCGTGGAAGGATGCCTCTTTGTCGGCTTGGAGATCCCGGTGATAGCCCATGGGGAGGCCCTTGAGCATGTGGAGGAGGGCCACGAGGTCGCCCACGACGGATCCCGTCTTCCCGCGGACGAGTTCCAAGGCGTCGGGATTGCGTTTATTCGGCAGGAGGCTGCTGCCTGCCGCGTGGGCTTCCGCGAGGGAGAGGAAGCCGAACTCCTCGGAGGAGAAGAGGATCAGATCCTCGCAGAGGCCGCTGAGGTGCGCAGCGAGAAGGGCTAAATCTGACGTGACCTCGACAAAGAAGTCACGGTCCGAGGTGGCGTCCATCGAGTTCGTGAACACACGATCGAATCCGAGGAGGGACGCCGGGATCCTCACGTCGACGGGGAGGGAAGTCCCCACGACCGCTGCGGCCCCTGCCGGGCTCACGTTGAACCGGGCGAAGGCATCGTTGAGTCGATCCGCATCTCGGGCCAAGCGCCAGAAGTGCGCCAGGAAGACGTGGGCGAGTAGGGCCGGCTGGGCCCTTCGAAGATGCGTATAGGCCGGAACGACCACAGATGTCGTCGCCTTCGCCTGCTCCAGCAGGGCCTTTTCGGTTGCGACAATCTTCTCAAGGAGGTTCTCAAGGGCTATCCTCACGAAGATGCGCTCATCGAGGGCGACTTGGTCATTGCGCGAACGCGCCGCATGGAGTTTTTCCCCCATGGGGCCTGATAGGGCCATCACGCGTGCCTCGATGTTCGTATGGACATCCTCGAGGGCCTCCTGCCAGGGGAAGCTGCCTCCTTCGATCTCCTCGAGACATGCGCGGAGGGATGCGGCGAGGCGTTTCGCTTCCTGGCGTGTGAGGATTCCTGCCTCTTGGAGCATGGCCACATGGGCCAGGGAGCCCGCGATGTCGGCCTTCGCGAGGCGTCGGTCCGTGGACAGGGACGAGACGTACTTCAAGGTGGGGCTCCGGGCCACGAAGGAGAAGGAGGCCGCCTCAGGTGAGAGGGAGAGAGGTTGCATCCACGGTCACCCCCTTTGCGTGGGTCTTCCTGTACCCCTGCGCGACTTGGGTCCACACTTTGGAGGGAAGGCCCCAAAGCTGGACGAAACCCTCGGCAGCGGTAGCGTCGAACGTGTCCCCCGTGCCATACGTAGCGAGGGCTTGATCGTAGAGGGCGTAGGGCGACTCGCGCCCTGCGACGGCGACGGATCCCTTGTACAACTTGACGGTCACGCAGCCCGTCACGCGCTCCTGGGAAGCGGCGATGAAGGCCTGCAAGGCTTCTCGCAGGGGCGAGTACCACAGCCCATCGTAGACGAGTTCAGAGAAGCGCGACTCGACGGTCGACTTGAAGCGCAGAACGTCCTTCGGGAGCGTGAGGGCTTCTAGGGCCTTGTGGGCTGTCAGGAGAATCGTTGCCGCGGGGCACTCGTACACCTCGCGGCTCTTAATTCCGACGACCCGGCTCTCGATATGATCGATTCGGCCGACACCGTGGAGCCCGCCTAGAGCGTTCAGTGCATGGACCATGGCGACGGGGTCCCGCTCCCCCATAACATCGACGGGGACTCCCCCCTCGAAGGCGATGTCGACGTGGGCGGGTTCCGTGGGTGCGAGGATGGGACTCGTCGTCCAAAGGAAAGCGTCCTCCGGAGGCTCGGAGCTTGGGTCTTCCAGTGAGCCTCCTTCCACGGAGCGGCCCCAGAGGTTCTCGTCCACGCTGTACAGCTTCTTCTTCGAGACCGTGATGGGGAGACCGCGCTGCAGAGCGTAGTCGATTTCTTGCTCTCGGGTCATGCCCCATGTGCGAACAGGGGCGAGGACCTTGAGGGTCGGATCCAAGGTCGTGATGCCGACCTCGAAGCGCACCTGGTCGTTCCCTTTCCCGGTGCAGCCATGGGCGATGGCGTCTGCGTCGTGAGCGTGGGCGGCCTTCACTAGATGTTTCACGATGAGCGGTCGAGCGAGGGCGGTGCTCAGGGGATAGGCCCCCTCGTAGAGGGCGTTTGCCTGGATTGCCGGACGGATATAGCCCTCCATGAATTCCTCCTTCCCGTCGACGATTTCGACCTCCGCGGCTCCACTCTCCTTCGCGCGCTGGGCCGCCGCAGCCAGATCCTCCTGTTGACCCACGTCCACCGTGATCGCGATTACTTCGGCACCGAACTCTTCCCGGAGCCATGCGATAGCGACGGAGGTATCGAGTCCGCCGGAGTACGCGAGGGCGACGCGTTGCACCATGTCTCTCCCGTGTGAACCCTCGCGACGGGACGTTCCCGAATAAGGGTTTTGACCAGATTCGACCACATCGGGACGGAGATGTCTAATATCAGACATGACCTTCGCGCAGGGGGAGCGCCTGTGAGCATCGCCAAGCAAGTGTCCAGCTACCTCGACAGCAAGCCCGCGATTCGTGAATGCCTCGGCCAAGGAGTCATCAACCTGTCCGCCCTCGCGCGGAAAGCTACGAAGGACCTCGGCATCGATCGGACCGATGCGGTCCTCGCGGCATGCCGTCGTTATCGCTCCGCGCCTCGGGCGACGTGGCGGGAAGAGGCCGTGCGGCGGGTCCTGCGTCGTTCAAGGCTCGAAACGCGGACCCGCATCGCGACGGTCATCGTCCGGTACTCCTACGACAACCTACTGCGCCTCGAAAAAGTCGTGAACGACCTCCTTTCCGCGAATCGCCTCATTCGCTTGATTCCCACATCTCAGGGGATCGTCCTGATTGTGGAGGACGACACGGTCGCGACGGTGACGAAGGCCATCAGTCCGGGTAACCTCTTGAAGACTCGGAAGGGCCTGGTGGAGCTGAGTGTCAGGAGCCCGGAAAGCATCGAGGAGGTGCCGGGAGTCGTCGCATTCATCTCCGTGTCCCTCGCGTCGGAGGGCATCAACATTCTCGAGGTCATGAGTTGCTACACCGATACGATCCTCGTCTTGGAGGAGAAGGACCTCGTGCAGGCCTTTCGAGTCCTGAAGCGAATCATGGAGTGAGCCTCAGCGTGGACTCGGTTGTCCTTGGTCGGCAGAAGGAATCCGAGCGAACCCCTTGCATCCTGGCGTTCCTCAAGAATGGAAACGTTGCGTTCCATTCGATGGAGGAACCAACGCGACGCGGCGGTATTCATTGCAAATCCACCCAGGCCGTGTGGTAATTCCAATCGGAGTGTCCGTCAGTATTAGCGTACGGAAACGGTTATACGTCGGCACCGCTTGCGGGGAGGCCACGATGCAAGCAGTCGTCGCAGCGTGGGGTTGCGTTCATGCGGCCCAGGCGCAGGGCGACTGCTATCCAGGCTCCGCGTGAGCGCACATTCCCTTTTGCCGAGATGACGCAGCCCAGCCCGTGCGCTCGCGTCCCCTTGGAGGTTTTTCCATGGCCCTAATTCGCGCCGCGATTCCAAATAAGGGGCGCCTCGCCGAGGATGCCGCCGCGTTGCTACGAGCCGTGGGCCTGAATGTGCCGAGCGCAAACGACCGAAAGCTGCTGGTCGATTTCGGAAAGGGACGTTACCAAGTCCTCTTCGCGAGCCCATGGGACATTCCTCGGTATGTGGAAACGGGCGCGGCGGACGTAGGAATCACGGGACTGGACATCCTCGAGGAGTCCGGCAACGGGGTGAAGCGACTTCTCCCGCTGAACTTCGGCCTCTGCCGTCTATGTCTTGCCGTCCCTGAGGCGTCTCCCGTCCGGAGCGCTTCAGAGGTGCCGGATGGAGCGATCGTGGCGACTCAGTTTCCGAATCTCGTTCGTGCCTATTTTGAGCGCTTGGGGCGGAGGGTGCGAATCGTCGAAGTTCGAGGCGCGGCGGAAGTCGGCCCCAGCATCGGCGCGTCGGACTTCATCGCAGACCTCGTGGAGACAGGATCCACGCTGCGGATGAACCACCTCCGGATCGTCGATGTAATCCTAGAATCCCGAGCCTTCCTCATCGCCGGCCCGCGGAGCCTTGAAGGGAAGGCCGCCGAGGTCCGCGAATTCACGGCTGCGATCGAGAGCGTAGTGGAGGCGGAGGAACGTCGGTATCTCATGGCGAACGTTCCCGTGGACAAGCTCGCGGAAATACGAGCTTTTCTTCCAGGGATTAGCGGGCCCACGGTGATGAACCTCATGGGGCGTGAGGACATGGTCGCATTCCACGTCGTGGTGAGGGAGGACGAGATCAACGGGATCATCGCCCTGCTCAAGGACGCCGGTGCCACAGGGATCCTCGTCGTGCCGATCGAGCGGATGGTGGTGTGATGCGGATCCTAGACACCCGGGCCTTGTCCGTTGAAGCCATCTTGGAAGAGCTCACCCCGAGTCGCGATTCCTTGCAACGCGCCCTCGCGGTAGCGCGCGAGATCCTGGATGCCGTGGCACGAGAAGGGGATGGTGCCTTGCTCCGGTACTCAGAGGAGTTCGATGGGGTGCGCCCCGAAAAGATCCTCCTCGATCGGGCGGACATGGACACCGCGCGTCGTCGGGTTCCCGCAGACCTCTTGGAGGCCCTCGAATTCTCGTCCCGCCAGATTGCGGAGGTCCACCGCGCCCAGCTGCCGGCGGGGTGCGAGGTCACCATCGCCTCGTATGGCTCCCGTGCGGGGCAGCAACCTAGAGCCCTTGATCGAGTCGGTGTGTATGTCCCCGGAGGGCCTCGTGGTTACCCGTCGAGCGTCCTCATGGGCGTAATCCCCGCCAAGCTCGCGGGCGTGCGAGAGGTCCTCGTGGCCACGCCACCAAGGAAGGACACAGGTTCGCCGCCGGACTCTGTCCTTGCTGCGGCCGCGGTCGCGGGTGCAGATGCGATCCTTGTCGTTGGAGGCGCCCAAGCGATCGCAGCCATGGCCTATGGGACCGCGACAGTCGGCCCCGTTGACAAGATCATCGGGCCCGGTAACATCTACGTAAATGCCGCAAAACTCCTCGTGCAAGATCATGTCGCGACAGATGGAATCGCGGGTCCGAGCGAGGTGGTCGTCGTTGCGGATGACTCCTTGCCCGGCAGCGTCCTCGCCGCGGAGCTCCTTGCCCAGGCTGAGCATGACCCCCAGGCTCAGGCGATCGCGATCCTCCTCGATTCCCGTGACGATACGGAGCTCCTTCGCGCAATCGAGGGGCAGGCGAGGAGCCTGCCACGGGCTGCCACGGTCCTCGAGTCTCTGCGTCGAAACGGCTGGATTGTGCGGGTCCGCTCCTGTTCGGAGGCGATGGACCTGGCGAATGCCCTCGCCCCGGAGCACCTCGTCCTCGCGATTCGGGATGCGCGAGGTTGGCTCCCTTCGGTTCAACACGCAGGCTGCGTGCTGCTCGGACCCCTGACGGCTGTGCCTCTAGCAGACTACGTCGCCGGTACGAATCACATCCTCCCAACATGGGGCAGCGCACGCTGGCGAGGCGGGCTCAGCGTTCGCGATTTTGTGAAGTTCGTCACGTATGTGGAGGTCACTCAGGAGGACCTGCCGCGCCTCATCCCACCCGCCTTGTGCCTCGCGCAAGCCGAGGGTTTCCAGGCTCATGCGGCCGCTCTTGCCTCTCGTCTCCCCCGTAGCAAGGAGGTATCGCCCTGACGACGGCGTCCGCGACCACGGAGGATGTGGTCCGCCTCGATCTCAACACGCTCCCCTTCCTGAATGAGGCTGCCGTGGAGCGCGTCCTCCGGTCCGCGCGGCCGTCGGACTTCGCGAAGTACCCCGAGCCTGGCCTGCCGCGCCTCACGGAAACCATTGCGCACCGTGTCGGCCTACCGCCGGAGTGCGTCCTCGTCGGGAACGGATCCGATGAGGTCTTAGACCTCGCCTTCCGGGCCCTCGTTTCGCCGGGCGGCTCTGTCGGTGTGATCTCTCCGAGCTTCGGAATGTTTCAACACTTCGCGCAGGCTTGCGGGGTCCAGCTCCGCCCAGTGGCTGCGCGGGAAAAGCTACCCGTGGACGCCCTCTCGACGTTGTGTGTCGATGCGTACTTCCTCCCCTCCCCGAACAACCCGACGGGCACCGCCTTTGTCCGTGAGGACATCGAAGCCCTCATCGAATCGATCGAGGCGCCGCTTCTCCTGGACGAGGCGTATGCGGAATTCGCGCGTCAGGATTTCCGCTCCCTTGCGAGGCCGGATGGGCGCGTGCTCGTGACGCGGACCTTCTCGAAGGCATATGGTCTTCCAGGGATTCGAGTGGGCTACGCCCTCGGAGACAGGGACCTCATCGAACGCATGCGGCGAATTCGAACTCCCTACAACGTGTCCTCATGGAGCGAGCGCGTCGCCCTGGCGGCCCTTGACGACGAAGGGTTCGTCGAAAAGGCCGTGGCCTTTGTCGAGGCCCAGCGCTCGAAGCTCTTCCGCTCCCTCCGAGCGACCGGATGGCCCGTGTGGCCCTCTCGTGCGAACTTTGTCTTCGTTGGCCCTCTGGACCGAGCCGTCGAGATTCGCGAAGCGCTCCTGGCGCGAGGCGTCGTCGTCAAGTTTGTTGAATACCCCGGCGGAAACGGGGGCGGGTCCCTGCGAATCACCGTTGGCACCGACGCGGACCACGCTCGGCTCCTCGAGGCCTTGGACGGGGTGAGGGCGTGGCTCGCGTGACCCTCGTGGACTCGGGCACAGGGAACTTGTTCAGTCTCCGGGAAGCGTTTCGGCGAACGGAGATGGAGGTGGGCATCGTCCGGAACGCGCGAGGGATTCGTGAGGCGGAATGCCTGGTCCTCCCAGGCGTCGCCTCGTTCCCGAGGATGTCCCGCGGGATTGGCCCCTTACGCAGGGAGCTCCTCGCCTCCACGGATCGACGCGTGCCCCTCCTGGGGATCTGCGCGGGCATGCAGATCCTCTTCGAGTCGAGCGAGGAGGGGCCTGGGAACGGCCTGGGCCTGTTCCCTGGACGTGTATCAGCCCTCCGCGCACCCGTCGTTCCCCATATGGGTTGGAGTCCGGTCCGGAGAAAGGACGACCCGTGGTTTGCCGGCCTGCCGCCGGAGCCTGTGGTCTACTTCGCTCACTCCTTCGCCGCCCCCGCGGACTCGCCAGGCGTCGTCGCGACGGCCGAACACATCGCCCCCTTTGCTGCGGCGATCCGGCGGGACGCGCTGTTCGGTGTCCAGTTCCACCCGGAGAAAAGCGGGCCTACGGGGATTGCCGTCCTCCGTGGATTCCTTCGAGAGGCGGGGGTGGTCCCATCGTCATGATCCCCTCGATCGACCTCCTTGACGGCCGTGCGGTTGTCCTCGTGGGGGGACGTCGAGAGACGGAGGACGTCGTTTCGGACCGACCCGTGGACCTCGCCCTCTCGTGGCAGCGTCGCGGGGCGAAGCGCCTCCACGTGGTGGACCTGAACGCGGCCTGGGGCATGGGGGACAACCGGGAGGTCATACGGTCCATCCTCCGCGCGGTCGCGATCCCCGTCCAGACGGGCGGAGGTCTCCGGGACGAGGACGCCCTCCGGGCGGTGTTTGCATGGGGCGCGTCGCGGGCCCTCGTCGGCACGCGGGCCGTGCAGGAGCCGGATTGGCTTCGGGCCATGACGGTGCGTTTCCCCGGGAGGCTCATCCTCGCCCTGGACCGCGACGAGCGCGGAGTCGTCATCGACGGCTGGCGGCGGGTCGCGGCGGTGGACCCGCGGAAGCTCATCGACCTCGCGAACCGCCTCCCCTTGACGGGCGTCCTCTTCACGGACGTCGGGTCCGAGGGTCGGCTCCGAGGCATGAAGGACATTCCCAGGGACCTCGTGCAACGCTGCCTGCGCGAGAGGATTGCCGCCGGTGGCGCGACGACCGTGGAGGATCTTCGGAATCTGCGGGACGCGGGCTTCGACCACGCGGTCGTGGGAAAGGCCCTTTACTCTGGGGCCCTCGATTTCGCGCAAGCCCAGGAGGTGATGCCCTGACGAAGGGCCTCGTCACGGTCCGCCGGGCCTCCTCGGAGACGGAAGTGTCTGTATCCCTCAGGCTCCGCGGGAGGGGCCGCTTCGACGGCGCTGCGGGGGATCCCTTGGTGACCCATCTGATGGAGACCTTCGCTCGCTACTCCGGGATCGATCTCACGGTCCGAGCGAAGGGGGACGAAGGACACCATATATGCGAAGACTTGGCCCTCGCAATCGGACGGGCCCTGAGAAAGGCCTTCCCCTCTTCCGGTGTGACGCGCTTCGGGGACGCCACCGTCCCCATGGATGAGACCCTCGTCCAAGTCGCCGTGGACCTCATCGACCGGCCCCATTACCACGCGGACTTATCCCCCGCGTCCATGGGCGAGCACGTCTTACGCTCCCTCGTAACCGAGGCGAAGATCACCTTTCACCAGAGGACCCTGCGCGTGGGGCAAGAACACCACCTTCTCGAGGCGACCTACAAGGCCTTCGGCCTGGCTCTCGTGAAGGCCCTCGAGCCTTCCCCCCGGGGTTTCTCCCTCAAGGGGAGGGTGGAATGGGAGGAGTCCTCATGAGTCCCTTGCCGAGAGTGATTGCCTGCCTCGACGTGAGCGACGGACGGGTTGTGAAGGGGGTCCGCTTCGGGGACCTCAAGGTCGTCGGGGACCCTGTGCAAGCGGCGGCCCTGTACGAGGACCAAGGCGCCGACGAAATCGTCTTCCTCGATGTGTCCGCGTCGGCGGAGGGCCGCGAGATCCTCGAGGACGTCGTCCGGGACACGGCCTCTACCCTGACGATCCCCCTCACCGTCGGAGGAGGCGTCCGCTCGGCCGAGGACGCCTCCCGGTTGCTGCGGAGCGGCGCGGACAAGGTAGGAATGAACACGGGCGCGGTGGAGAGGCCTTTCGTCATTGCAGAAACCGCGGAGGCCTTCGGCTCCCAGTGCGTCGTCGTAGCAATCGATGCGAAGCACGAGGGCGGGTCCTGGCGCGTGTACACCCACGGAGGTCGCAGGGCCACGGCCCTCGACGCCGTCGCCTGGGCGAGGGAAGCCGAATCCCTCGGCGCGGGCGAGTTCCTCGTGACGAGCATGGACCGGGACGGGACCCGGGACGGCTACGACCTCGACCTCTACCGAGCCCTCCGGGCGACCGTGCGCAGGCCGCTCATCGCCTCCGGGGGGTGCGGGAGCCCCCTCCACGCGGCACAGGTCCTCCGGGACGGCCTCGCAGATGCGGTCCTCCTTGCAGGGATCCTCCACGACGGCACGTATGCCGTGGGCGACGTCAAGGCGGGCCTCGTGGCGTGGGGCATTGCGGTGCGGGAGAATGCGTGATATGTCCGCTCGAAAAGGTCTCTTCCCCGTCGTGGCCCAAGACGCAGACACGGGGGATGTGCTCATGGTCGCGTGGGGGAATGCGAAGAGCCTCGAGAGGACCCGCAGGACCGGGTGGATGCACTATTGGTCGCGGAGTCGCAAGGGCCTTTGGCTCAAGGGCGAGGAGTCCGGGAACCGCCAGCGCGTCGTCTCGCTCACCTGGGATTGCGACCGGGACGCCCTCCTGGCGAGGGTCCGACCGCTCGGGCCGGCGTGTCACACGGGAAGGGCCACGTGCTTCGGTCATCCCCCTCCACCCAAAGACGTGATCACCGAACTCTGGCGGGTCTTCCGCGACCGAGATCGGTATCCCCCTCAGACGTCGTACGTAGCGAAGCTCTTCGCCCGACCGGACGAGGCCCGGAAGAAGGTCGGCGAGGAGGCCATCGAGTTTATCTTGGCCTCCCAGGTGTCGGACCGCAAGGCGTTCGTCCATGAGGCCGCGGACCTCCTCTTTCACATGCTCGTCCTCCTGTACCTGAAGGATGTCTCCTTCCCTGACGTCCTCGAGGAACTCCTGCGGAGGAGACGATGACCGGCAAGCGCGCAGAATTTCACAGCCACACCGTCCTGACGGACGGGGAGCTCCTAGGCATCGAGCTCATCCAACGGGCCGTGGCCCTGGGCCATCGCGCGCTGGCGGTCACGGACCATGTAAGCCTGGGCAACATCGAATGGGTCGTGGGGCAGGAGATCGCGGACTGTGAGCTGGCGAAATCTTGGGATATCCTCGCGATCCCTGGCGTGGAGATTACCCACGTGCCCCCAGACCGACTTGATGAGGCCGTCCGCGCAGCACGTCGGGCGGGAGCCCAGATCGTTGTCGTCCATGGGGAGACGATATCGGAGCCCGTGGCCCGCGGCACGAACCGTGCGGCGGTCTCCAACCCCGACGTGGACATCCTCGCCCATCCCGGCCTGCTGACGCCCGAGGAGGCGGACCTGGCCCGGGCGAACGACGTGTTTCTCGAAATTTCGAGCCGTCCGGCCCATGCCCCCGCGAACGGTCACGTCGCTCGCACGACCGAGGGGGCGAAGGCCACCCCCATCGTGGACTCGGACGCCCACGCGCCGGGAGACCTCCTCACCCAGGAGCAGGCCGTCCAGTTCGCGAAGGCGGCCGGGCTCCCGGAGCGTCTTGTCCGCATGGCCACCGTGGAGGCTCCGGAGGCCCTGTTGAAGCGACTCGGCCTCCTGTGAGGCGCCAGGGGGCGGAGCCGGGGCCCAAGGGGATGTCGAACCTGCGCATTCCGGAGGTGTTCTCATGCCCTCGTGCGCGTCGTGCAGCTTCGTCGCATCTCCTCGGGATCCGGGGCATACCCTCATATAAGCGGAGGCGCCATCCTCGCGCCGTGAAGAACCTCGACGAGGTCATCGGGGACATCGAGTCTCGCCTCGACGAGAAGGACGCGGTCCGGGAACTCGCGATCAAGTCGTCTCGCACGATCGCCCGGCTGTCTGGCGCCGCAATCCAGGGGATGCACCGAGGGAAGGACGTCACCGGGGACCTCCGTGAGGCCCGCGAAGAAGTCATGAAACTCCGCAGCCTCCTGGACGGACACCCAGACCTCCACCACGCGGGCTTCGTTGAAAACGCGATGCAGGAGGCCTCCGAATCCTTCCTCGTCCACGCGGTCCTCGCGACAGACCGGCTGCCGACCCCGAAGGAACTCGGCGTGACGGACACCGCGTACCTCCTCGGCCTCGGCGATGTCGTCGGAGAGTTGCGTCGCTTCTCGTTGGAGCATCTCCGACGGGGCGAAATCCCGCAGGCATCCGCCTACCTGGAAAAGATGGAGCGCATCCTGGATGCGCTCATGCGATTCGACTATCCGACCGCGCTCGTGGCGCTGAAGCGGAAGCAGGACGTCGCTCGCAGCCTGATCGAGAGGACTCGGGGAGAGGTCGCCGTCGCAGCCCGCAGCCAGGAGCTCGCGCAGAAGATCGATGCGGTCCGCGACAAGCTCTGAGTCGCGCTCGTTATCAGGATAGATTCCCAGGTCGGAACCGCTTTAAAAAGACGTGGGCATCGTTCGGCGCATTTCGACCCAGCGCAGCCGCCTGCCGATGCGGGCCCACGCCGCGCGAGGGGGAGAGACCATGGCAACCGTTCAGAAAGTTCCCAGCGGAATCCCTGGCATGGACGATCTCATCGAGGGCGGCTTCTACCCCAAGTCCACGATCGTCCTCTTGGGCTCGAGCGGAACGGGCAAGTCCACGTTCGCGGTCCAATTCCTCGTGGAGGGGATCGAGCGGGACGAGCAGGCCCTCTATGTGACCCTCGAGGAGCCGCCCGAGCAGATCATGCGCGAGGCCGAACTCATGGGCTTCGACCTCCGGAAGCACTACGAGAAATCCTTGTTCTTCATCCATCTGAAGGGTCGCAACTTCAAGAAGATGATCGAGGAACAACTCCCGCAGCTCGTGAAGGCCCGCGCGGATTACAATATCGCGACGCGTGTCGTGATCGACCCGATGACGCCCGTGATCTGGGCCACACAGGAGAAGCTCGAACAGCGCGAGCTGATCGGCAAGCTGTTCTATACGCTCAAGGACCTCGGCGTCGTCCTCTGCACGGTCGAGGAACACTCCAGGCCGGGCGAGACGATCGGCGAGGACGTCCTCCTTCCGATCTACCTCAGCGACGGTGCGGTGCATCTCGAGTACTACCCGATTGGCGGCGCGTTCAATCGCACGCTCAAGATCATCAAGATGCGCGGGGTCCACCACGGGGAGGGCGTCTACCCGTACCTCTTCGCCCGCGGCATCGGGATCGTCGTCCGTGCGAGTCCCGTTGTGATCCCCGAAGCGCAGGGCCGGTCTCACACGAAGACCTTCGAGGAGGCGATTAGGACCGCGGAGGCCCTGAAGGCCCCACCGCGAATCCTTGAACGACTCCGGGCCATGGAGAAGAGCTGGGACTACGACTACTCGCCGGAGGAAGCTCTCCAGATCATCTTCAACTCGTACGGGTTGAAGCGGGGCGCCTAGATGCCCTACGCCGGCAAGATCGACAAGACGATGGAGGCCGCGACCGCGGGCCATCTGAAGCACCTCCTCGAGACGGAACTCCGACGGGCGCGGGAGGAGAACGACCTCGACATCTCGATGTTCCTCGGGGTCGACGGACGGATCTTCGCGTCCTCGATCCCGAACCAGCTCGATCCTCGGGAGTACCGACTCCTGAATCTCCTGAAGGGCAACCTGAGCCACATCTGCAACCAGCTCGCCGGACAGAACATGATGATGTCCGTCCAGCAGTTCGAGGCCGGAAGCGTGATCATTTCCGGCGTAGGCGACCGCGCCTTCCTCGTGTTCCTGACGACGAAGCCCGTGGAGATCACGAAGATGCAGGGGATCTTGTCGAGCGTCGTGAAGACCTCGATCGTGGTCCGCCACCTCTTCGAGTCGAAGCCGATCACGCCCGAGGTCCTCGCGTCCTATGACGAGGCCGTCGCCACGGAACTGAAGAGGCTCACGCGGATCCTCTTCGTCGAGAAGTTCGAGGAGACGAAGGAGTTCAAGAAGAACAAGGAGGCCGCGGACTATCTCCGTTCGAACCTTGCCGCCCTCGTCGGCCCGGGCCAGTTGCAGGAAATCTTCACCATGGCCTACAACGAAGTCGGCACGTCCGCGGCATTCATGACCCCGCAGCACTGGGAACGCTTCGTCTCCATCGTCGTCGAGCGCGTCCGGGAGCTGAAGGGCGACGTCGTCGCGGACCAGGCGGACCGCGAGTGGCGGGCGCACCTCCGGCAAGTGATGACCTCATTCGTGTGATGGCCATGGCGGGAGGTCCCTGACGATGCTCGACGTCGCCCTCGCCTCCCTCATCGAGGACATGATCGAGAAGGCCGGGGCCGACGGGGTGGTGGAATTCTGGCAGCGGGTCGGGGACAACCTCGCGAGTCGGATGGGGAAAGAGGCGTATCTCGGGTGGACATCCTTCAACGTCGCCGTCCGAGAAGGTCGGACCGCGTTCAGCATCGAGGGCGAGGTGACGCCCCTCACGGACATGGCGATCACGGACGTAGACGGCGACGTCGTGGGGTACCTCTATGCGATGCGCCAGTGTTGCTACGTCCCGACCCTCGTCCGGACGCGGTACAGCATCGGCCAGATGAGCGCCGCGGACCGGACCGTCGCGGAGGAGTACAACCGAAACGTCCACGACATCGCGGTATGCAATTTTTGCGTCTTCCACGAGCGGTTCCGTGAGGAGATTGCGAAGAACATCTCTGTGGCGGGGAACCCCCTCGCCTGCCATCTCCTCGCGACCCGAGGATGGTCCGGCGAGAGGAAGATCTCTACGAAGAACCTGTCCAAGGTGAACATCAACGAGGAGCACGTCCGGGCTCTGCTCCGGAACTACGAGTGTGTCTACGCCCTCGTAATGCGGGGCGCGCGGCTCAAGGGGGACCGCTGATGTCCGACGCTCGGATCCCCGATAGCAATCCGTTCGTCGAGGTCGCGACGCACCTGTTCCTGGAGGATCTCGCCGCGAAAGTGGGCGTGGCGGGCCTGAATAACTACCTCCTGTCCCTGTCCAAGAACCTGGCGGCGAGCATGCCGCCGGAGGAGTACGCCACGTGGGCGGAGTTCCTCGGCGCCCTCCGAGAGGGCCACTCGATCCTGGCGACCTTCGAAGAGGTTCGCCCGGTCACGGAGAGGTGCATGGCCACGCTTCGCTCGCCGTTCGAGCGCGGCTGGCGCGAGTACGCGAAGCGTGTCGGCGCGTTCGCGAACGTGCACCGGGAGGTCGCGGAGTACTACAACGCGAAGGTCCGGCCCACGGCGGTGACCTCCCTCCATATCGTGCTGAACACGTTCCGGGAGGCCGCCTCCCTTCGGATTCGCGTCGCGGATCGGCCCGTCCGATACGAACCGATCGCGACCGTCTGGGTGGACGGGACGAAGCGAATCCCCGTGGCAGAGAAGCTCGACGGCGTGCTCGAGCGCGCCGGGATCTCTAGGACGAAGCTCGGCATGCTCCTGCGGAACCACAGCGACGTATGGCTCATCGAGCCCGCCTGACTATCGTTGCTGGCCGCGGCGGCGCAAGGCCACCGTCACGAGGAACGCGGGCACCGCGATTGCGATCGCCACGAGGACCGTCCAGCCTGCGCTCAGGGGCGCAGTCTGGCGGTAGAACAGGTCCGACGTAGCGACTTCGCCTCGGGAGGGGTCGATCACGCCGTTCCCGTCCAGGTCCGCCTCGACGCGGACCCGGTGCGTCCCGGGCTCCAAGCCGAGGGGGATCCAGCTGTGCGTCACGACGACGTCCGCGTTCGCGCCGATCCGGTCGATCTTCCTCGTCCCGACGAGCCGGTCGTCGACGTAGAATCGGACGGTCACGTTCAGGGCGGCCGTCGGGCTCGCGTTGTGGAACGTCGCGCTCAGGGCGATCGGGGTGATGACCTGGATCGACGCCTCTGCGGTCCCGTTCTCCGTCACGGATCCGAGTTGCGCGGAAATCTTGACGACTAGGGTGACGGTCTGGTCCTTCTGAGGAGCCGTCACGTTCACGGAGAACTCCGTGCGGTTCCCTGAGGCGCGGGCGGGAGAGGACTTCGTCGGAGAGCCTCCCGCGAGGTCGAGGCCTTGGAGATAGTAGTTGATCGTGTAGTTGACGTTCCCCGCGGGGCCGCCCAAGATCGTCACGTTGTACTGCGCGGTCTGGCCCGGTGCGAGCGCCGCGGGTCCGTCGATCGAGCCGAAGACCTCTTGGGCCCGGGCCGCAGGAGCGGACGCGAGCACGGCCGCGAGGAGGGCGAGCACGAGGAGGGGTGGCACCGCCGCGCGCACGTCATCGCCTCTTGCGGGTCAGGAACAGACCGGCGGCGACCGCGGCCCCGGCGGCCGCTACGATGGCGATGAGTTCGACGTTCAGCGGCGGCTCGGACAGGACCAGGGGCCCCGTCGCCCTCACCCCTCCCGGGTCTTGGAGGGCGGGGAGGGAGAGCGTCTGGACGAGCGAGGAGGAGACCCCCGGCGCGTCCGAAGCGAAGCCCAGGACGACCAGCGTGGCTCCAGCCGGTCCGCCGGCGGACTGGGCCTGGAGGCGCACGCGGGACGTCGCGTTCGCGAGGACCGACACGTCCTCGATCCGCAGCCCGGACCTGGAACCGTCCGCCGTGCTCAGCCGGGCGGACCAACCGGCCGCGGAGAGGTCGTCCGGATTCCCAATCTGGAGGGTCACGTTCTCCCGGGCGTTCCCGCGGTTCGCGATGGCGATCGTGTAGTTCAGGTACCGTCCGTCGAACGTCGCGGAGGCCGGCTCCACGGAGAGCGAGATGGCCCGGGTGCGCTCGATGTCCATCCGGACCTCGACGTTGCCCCGCGTGACTCCGTCCGGAGTCGCGGCGTAGACGAAGATCGGGGCGTGCTCCACGAGCGCGTCCTCCGGGGCCTCGATCGTGACCGACACCGTCGCCCGGTTCCCGGATGTCCCGAAGTCCAAGGTCACGGTCGACGGGATGAAGGTGAAGGTCCAGCCTTGGACCCCGGTGAAGACGAAGGTGTCCTCGACGGTGCCCTGGTTCGCGACCTCCACGAGGTACGTGACGCTGTCCCCGCCTGCGATCGTCCTCCGCTGGGACGCGTCCCAGGTCAGCTTTGCCTCGTGGAGGACGACTTTCTCCAGCGGCAGGTTCGCGACCGTGTCGGACCGCAGGTCCAGGCTCCGGCTCGCCCGGTATTGGACCGAGATCCCGCGCTCCGTCGCGGAGCGGGTCGCGGTGACCGTGTACGGTCCCGCGGGGAGGAGGGCGCCGTATCCGCCCGAGGCGTCCGTGCTGAGTTCGATCCTGGCACCGGAAGCGATCGTGAGGGAGGCCGTCGACCGCGCTCCGAAGGGATCCGTGACCACGCCGGAGAGGAGGAAGCCGGGCTCCAGAGGCACGTCCACGACGCGGGACGCCGCATGGGGGACCTTGATCGTCCGAAGGTACGCCGCGCTCCCGAGGGCGCGGACCGCGTAGAGGTCGTAGGACCCGGGAGCCAAGCCGACCGTGTATGTGCCGTCCGTCGCGGACGTCGCGTTCGCGGAAATCGCGCCGTCCCCTCGCGCTAGGAAGGAGAGGGCCGCGTCGACGCCAATCCCGTCCAGGGTCACGGTCCCCTGGACGGTCGTGTTGTCTAGGGTGCGCACGAGGTCGAGATTGAGCGCCGTCGATGTGGTGCCCGGCGGAATGACGAGGGACGCGCTGCCCGCGTACCGCACGTACCTCGGCACGCCGGCCTCCGTCTCGTTCGCAGTGGCGTTCACGGAGGCCTGATACGTCCCGGGGACGAGGTATGCCGTGTAGGTCCCCTGGTCCGTCGCGGCGACGTCGACGGTTCCGCCTTCCGCGCGGATGAACGTGATGGGGAGCGCCAGCGGCACGGATGAGCCGCCGGACGTGAGCCGGCCCGTGACCTGCGTCGCGCGCTCGAGGGCGAACGTCAGGTTCGCGGGCCCCGGGACGGCCACGTCCTCGATCCGGCCATACGTCTCCGTCCCCAGGGAGCCCGTCGCAGAGACCGTGTAGTTCCCGATCTGCAGGTAGACCGTGAAACCGGAGGCGTTCGCGTCCACGGACGTGCGGTCCGGGCCGCTGAACGTGAGCCGCCCGGAGGTCCGGTTCCCCGCAATCGTCACGTCGCCGATCACACGGGTCCGCACAACGATTGCCAGGTCGTGGAGGATCCCGCCGCTGCCGACCTCCACGCTGATCCGGTCCGCGCGGAGGGTCTGATACCGGAAGTCCCCGGAGGTTGA